>Ga0157363_1006111_pt1 | contig 11302 bp, 10 predicted proteins | sample AttsexASBM1_FD_111477 | JGI IMG/M metagenome (GOLD analysis project Ga0157363, IMG submission 111477) | Fungus gardens microbial communities from leaf cutter ant in Ribeirão Preto, State of São Paulo, Brazil - Atta sexdens ASBM1 | ecosystem: Host-associated > Fungi > Mycelium > Unclassified ...
ATTTCGTTATTATTTGCTTAATTATGAAAATGTGACTTGTCTCGTACTTATCAAAGTCGTAATTATCGATAAAAATTAAAGTTAACTTGGAATTTTATATGTAAAAGCGTACATATTTTATTCATTTCAACAGCTGTCAGACCATATATTTCTGCCCGAATATAGGCTCACTTTACACGCCTTTTATGACCATTTAACTGACTGTTAAGAGACGAAAGGACAGTTTTCATCGATTTTTACAAGTATTTTAAAGCAATCTCATCATTTCGTTTCATTCAAATTGTCTTTACAAATTGTACTTACAAATAGCATGCAACATAAATTTACTTGTATTTTTTGCTTCTGACGTCACAATTCCAATATGGCCGCCGTGACTAGTTAGGAGTCTTAATAGTTTTATTTAAAAATGCATTTTATGCACATTTCAAATGATTCTTATTGTACTATTTTATCTCATAAATAATTTAGCTTTTGCATAGATAATATAAAGCGCGTTTTACATCATTGACAGTATTTGCTAACATCGTTGGAAGAATGTGGACTAAAACGTGTACATTCTTAATAATTATATTCTGTGTGATAGTACGGTATAATGTGACATATGCCAAAAGGATATTGGTTATATCAAATTTACCGTCATACAGTCATCAAATATCTTATCGTGGTCTATGGTTAGAATTGCATAAACAAGGTCACGAGATTGTGTCGGTCACTACAAACCCAATACAAAATTCTTCTTTAATTAATTACACAGAAATTGACATAAATTATTTTTATAAAGGCTTTCCTGAATACAAATCGCTACCATATCTCGGTTCAACTCTTCGTCTTACCACGGCGTATCTTAATTTACCATTTCTAGAAGCAGAACGAAATCTTATATGGTTTGTGGCACATATCCTGAATCAGAAGCTTTATAAAGATCCAGAGATGAAAAAGTTATACGCAATTGATAGCAATGAACATTTTGACGCGGTTATTGTAGCGCAGGGTCCCACAATTTCGCTGAATGCTCTCGCGTACAGATTTAACGCTCCTCTTATAGGTAACAAAAAACAATATCTACTATTAATTAAGTAAATTATAAAAAATTAAATTCATTTAATTTCGAACAATTATTCGTAATGAGATAATAAAAGGTAACATGACAAATAGGTATTTCAAGCTTGGATGTATTCAATCATTTGCGCTATACATTTGGATCTGTGATTCTCCCATCGCATATTTCAAATTGGCAAATTAACAAGCCAAATGAAAAAAATATGTCATTTTGGAGGAGACTTGTCAACTTTTATGATGTGTGGAAGCAAATGTATTCCTGGATGAACGAACATGTTGCTATGGAGGATGCGATCGCGAAGAAGTACTTAGGAGAAGATCTACCACATATCAATGACATAACGAGAAACATGAGTATATTCCTCGTAAACAGACATCCAGCGTTTGTGCATGGCAAACCCGAACAACCGAATGTCATATATTACTATGGTTCTCATATTGCAAAAGTACCGGATGCTTTGCCAAAAGTACATTTATATATATTTATATATATATATATATATATATATATATATATATATATATATATACCTACAGATATACATGCTTATATAAATATATATATATACACGCATATTATTTTTTCCGCTCTCCTCAAGTGAAATTTAATAGCGCTGTGTTGTGTATTTACATAACCATTAGTCTCGTTATGTTCACTAGAATGTAAAACAGTTTCTTGACGATGCGAAGGAAGGATTTATTTACGTCAGTCTTGGAAGCAATGTTAAATGGGAGGAGCTACCGAACAATACGCTTGAAGCCTTCGTTGACGGATTCTCCACTTTACCGTACAAAATTGTTTGGAAATTGAATCCTGATCTATTACCTAGGAAATATAAAAATATACTGATGTTGCAATGGTTTCCCCAGCAAAGTATTCTCGGTAAAATCATAGATACAAATATCTTATATGTTTAATCATTTTTATATCTTTATCTTAGAATTAATAATCCATGCAATTTGTATTCTTTTCACGTAGCTCATCCAAATATCAAGTTATTTATTTATCAAGGTGGTCTTCAGAGTACTGAAGAAGCTCTTTATTACGGAATTCCACTCATAGGATTTCCCATTATATGGGATCAAACATATCAAGTGCGAAATATAGTAAGACTAGGTATTGGAGTTCATCTTCAAATTGATACTATCTCGAAAGAAACCGTTAAAGCCGCTATAAATGAAGTTATAAGCAACACGAGGTACTATATTACCGCGTAAATCACAAATTAATAAACTCATTCTTTTTATATTACTATAAACATAAGAGTTTTATATGTTTTAAAATGTAACAATATTATTCTTTATTTTCAGTTACAAAGATCAGATGCAACATTGGAGTAAAATTTTTAGGGATTCACCGTATGATAGTCTTCAAAATGCAGTACGATGGATTGAGTACGTGATACGTCAAAATGGAACACCTTTCTTACGAAATAATCTTTGCGATGACCCATGGTATGAACGATACGACTGGGACATCATCGGATTTCTCGCCATACTACTATTTATTGTATTCCTTATTTCTATATGGGCACTACTTCTGATTTTACGATTTCACTTACGAATAATATCACGTTCTCTATGGTAGTTTTTATTATCGTTAGAATATATTAACGTTATCAATTCCTACTTTATGCTAGCAATAATTTTATTAAATCTTGAAAATTTTTGTCTTCATGTACAGCTTCTAAGATCATCTCAAATTATATCATATAATTTTTTAAATAAAAGTTATAATTAAAATAAAATTTTGTAAAGTATTTAATAACAATAAAGCATCATATTCAATATACAGTCACGAAACTAATTGTTCAGACAGTGCAATTATATTAACAACTTTCTTCAAACTTTATTGTGCAAATTAAAAATTGTGATTTTTTTACAGACGCTTTACGCATTAATTTATATTATATAGTTTATATTTAGATTTAGACAACAATTGTGAAACTACCAGTATCATAATGTGTGCGTGGAAACACAACTCTTAATGGTTTGAAAAATTTATATATTGATATAATGGAGTAATGTATGTGTGTCCGAACAATTAGTTTCGTGATTGTATATATTGTGTTTATTTGTAGTATTGTTTTATCTCAAAAAATTTATTGCTCTTGGATTGAAAATTATTTAATAAAAAGTTCATTATTAGATCATGCCTGTAGTCATTGTAAAAAAAGATTTTAGAATTTGGATGTCTTCAAGTTTCATTGAGATGAGCTTTTAAACCTTGTTTATGTATTATTTAATAAATAAATATTTGGCAATAAATTTTTCATGTAATGTTAGAGTAAGATCGTACTAATAAAAAAATACGGGATATGTTGAATTGCTTAATTGCGGAAGTTAAATTTGATGATCGTAAAATGAGATATCTAAGATATTTCTAATATAAAATAACCCATGCTCCTATATCATAGTGAAAATCGTTGCTAAAGTATAAATGTTATACAATAATAAAAAGAACAATCAGAATGAACGTCGAGTGTCTATTTTCGCGATGCTTGATTCGAATTCGAATTATCTGAAGATGAGTATAATCCATCGCATGCTCATTTTTTGCGCACACTGGCTGTGTTTGTTTGTATTTTAGAAACATTAAATGAAGTTTTTTAATTACAATACTGATATTTTTTGCGTTTTATTATCGATTTCTCGGAGCATTTCTATTAGGAGCACAATTTTTTGACTTTGCGATTTTGCTCACTTTTTCCATTTATTTTCAAACAAAAAATAAAATTTAATTAAATTTTATATAACATTATCTTACAGCTTATTAAATTCCTTTCCGAATGACCTATTATTTTTTTAAATTCTGTCCATAGACTTCTAGCATTTACCCAAAGTGAACTCGGTATCTCATAAGGGGCCTTTCTTCTATATATAAGCATATTCTAGATACATATATTTAAATACAATACATATATTAAGATAATTACATTTAAATAATATACATAATGTATATTACCCATCCAGACGCTTCACAATTCTTTCATAATGTCGATCATTCTTATGGATATCATTAATATAAATAAGCCGTGATAACTAACTTGATAATATTTTAAACTTTATATAATTTCTATAAATCAGTCTGCTTCAAAAAGGCATTCGCGAATTAGTGACAAAATGTTGAAGATTACTTGTAAAATGTTTATTGTTTTATCTTTATGGTTTTTATTGGCAAATAATATAACAAATGCCGGAAGAATACTTGTGATTATACCTACACCTATTTATAGTCATCAAATAGTTTTCCAGTCGTTGTGCTTAGCCTTAAACAGACGCGGACACGAACTGATCATAGCAACTCCACAACCAATAAAAGATTCGACATTAACAAATTATACAGAAATAGAATTCTCGCCCTCACATTCTTTGATCAAACAATATAAAAAAAACGTACCGCAACTTTCATTAACCGACTTACTCAAATTCGGATGGACATTAACACATAAAATAAGCATATCCATACTTGATAATCCAAAATTGAAAAAACTTTATCATAGCAATAGCAATGAAAAGTTCGACGCGGTTATTCTAGAATTAGTAGGTTATCCGTCATTATCTATTATGTCGTATAGATTTAACGCGCCTCTTATAGGTAAGATGATTTCTGCAAGTAACATATACAAGGTAGCTTGTAAATAACATATTATACAAAAATAAATCATCAATATTTCGAGGAATGTATTGATCTAAGCGTAAAAATATTGATCTTTTCTCTTGAAAGATACTCGAAACGTATAGTGGAAAAAAGGACTGATATCGATTAATTCGTTATTTAGGAATTATATCCATGGGCATACACAATTATCATCGATATGTTTTTGGCAGTCCTATATACTCATCGCATTTGTCAAACTGGGAAATAAATACGCTAACTGAAAATCCGTCGATTTGGCAAAGACTATGGAACTTCATCGAAACGTGGCATCTTATCCATTTTTGGATTAATGATTTTATAACGATGGAACAGGGACTCGTTAAAAAACATTTTGGGAATGATGCACCACACATCGTCGATATAATAAAGAATATGAGTTTGCTATTAGTTAACGAGAATCCAGTACTCACATATCCTAGACCCGAGCAGTCAAATGCAATATTTTTTAATGGTATCCACATACAGAAAACGCCACCATCTTTACCAAAAGTATATAAATTTAAAAAATAAACATTTTTTTAAACATTATAGCGAAATAAATTGTTTGTCTATTATTAACTTTCATTATTTCATTAATAAACATGCGTAATGAATTTAAATCCGGTGACAAGGATTTAGGACAATTCCTAGATAACGCAATGGAAGGATTTATTTATGTGAGTCTTGGAACTGTTACCACCTGCCACACTTTACCGAAAAAAACGCTGAGAAACTTCATTGAAGTGTTTTCAAAGTTACCTTATAAAATAGTTTGGAAATTCGAATGCGATGAGTTACCGGGAAAGCTCGATAATGCATTTATCTCAAAATGGTTTTTACAGCAAAGCGTACTCGGTAAAATTAAAAGTGTGAAGTCATTATTTCACGATCAATAGTCTATTTATACGACACGGCGCTAATTATCTCGTTTGTGCAGCTCATCCGAACATCAAGATGTTTATTTATCAAGGAGGAGCCCAAAGTACCGACGAAGCTGTCCATTATGCAGTTCCACTTTTAGGAATTCCGAATATGTCCGAACAAGAAAATCGAGTTCGGCGATTGGTCTCGTTGGGCGTCGCAATAAGTATTAAATTAAACGAATTAACTCAAGAACGTCTTAATAATGCTATTCATCAAATCTTCAACGATGAAAGGTATTATATATACCTACATAATACATTAATTGTTACGTCAAATATTTGACATGCAAATTTTCATTCAGTTACGGTTGACAGGCTAGTTTGTAAACTTCAATATAATTTTCGAATATACATTTGAATATACATTTATAATATAAATGAATTGTCGTATACAAACATATATGCACGTATACACGTATACACACAGTAATCTCTTACTATATGATCATTCGTTTGTGTTTATATTATAATATCACATTCAAAAGTTGTAACATAATGAATATTTTACAATAAATTAGATATCTTGTTCACATATTTATTATTCTGTTTATATGAAAGCAAATATCATAATATGACGATTATATTCAAAACTCCTTTGACAGTCAACGTGAAAGAGAGATATGTTAAAATAAGTTATATTTTACAATACAGTTTTTGTTTTAGTATTAAATTAGTATGAAATTTTTACGTAATACATGAATGTATTGTAATAAAACTGATACAAATAATTTGTTAATTTATTTTATAGTTACAAAGAAAAAATGATGCATGTAAGTTCTCTATCCAAGGATCAACCATATAACAGCACTGAGTATGTAATATGGTGGATAGAATATGTAATGCGTCATAAAGGAGCAAATCATCTCCGATTTAGTGACAGCGATAAACCATGGTATCAACGTTACGATATGGATATTATTGCGTTATTCGCCATAGCATTATTTATAATGGAATGTATAATTGCATTGACTATCATCCAGATTATACGTTTCACCTTAAACAATACTGCACTTTATTCCTGTCACTAAATCTTGAAATTTTTCAATGTAAAAAAATATTATTGTAATTCAAAATAAACATATTTTTGTTCATTTCTAAAAAATATTAAATTAAAAAATATTAAAATATAAAATTATAAAAATATTAAATCTCAATTTATTATTCCAATTTTTGTTTAGTTTCAAGATTGCGTTAAATTAGCAATACTATCATAATAAGAAAATATAAACTTATAGTTATAGAAATAGAAATTTATAGTTATAGAAAATGTAACTTATGATTATTTAAAAACGATATTAATAATCAATAACTGTTCTATGACACAACGCAATATTAAATCACTCCGTTTATTAATAATGATATAAACTGTATATATATTGTAATATATTTACGCATCTATAGTAATCGTTCTAATAATAAAAATTTTAATTATAATATTAATTTGAGTGCATTTTTTTAAATTATCATATTTAATGCACATAGTAATTAAATCAAAAAGTAAAATTATTTCATATAATTTGATAACATTTATAAAAACTGTCAAGATATTAATGTCATTCTCGAATTCCCTCTTTAATTTTTTTACTGACAAATTTTAAAATTAAAAAAAAGTAATATAATTTTTCCTTTAATTATATTTTAACTTTTTATGTAATTGCGCGAAAATATTCACATCATTAGTAGCGCGCGGTCACTAGTTACTACAAAATATAATGAAAAAAAATAAATAAAATATAATAAAAGATATATATATATATATATACTTTTTATTTTAAACAACAAAGTTATACTATTAAAGTATTACGAAAATAAAATGACTTTGAGTCGCGGCGACTCCGTACGACTAATTAAAGGTTAATTAATTTTAATCCGTAACAATTAAATAAAAGGAACTTTAAAAAATTGAAAATCTGAACAAATATTGTTAATATTCTCTGTCAGCAATATTAGAATTAAATAAAAATTCAATGAATGCATATATAACAATTGTGCGATATAATTTAAATAAATTTATTGTAAAAAATATTTAGCTGAATTATTATAAAGGACAAAATATCATATTACAATTATATATATAATTATGTATATATATATATATATATATATATATATATATACACACACAAAGTAATGAATATCAAAATATTTACACATTTATACATTTTCCCACTCTTTTGTTTTGAAAATCTATCTGTCCAAATTCAATTCAATAATTTATGCGATGGAATTCATGTAATGGAATTCAATTTAATAAATATTGGAAAGATAGTGAATATATTAATTTTTTTTAGTTTTTCAAGTTGTAGAATAGAACAAGTACATATTTAAATTAGATATAAAAATACGCGGACGTTATGTCAAGATAATATCTAATATATGTACATTGTTCCATATAATTTAATCGCGGCGGCACAAATATATTTTGGGACACTGATTTAACATTCTTTTACATTAGATTGGAAATAGATCTGTTATTGCTATACAATAGCAGTAGGCGATACTAACTACATTTTTATTGATTAAAAATCTTTCAGAATAATAAATTTTTATTATAAATAATAAAAATATGCGAAGATTTAAAGCAATGTAGGGGCATATTAAAGTTTCATTGTAAGATATCATTAACATTAAACTGTATGACCACTAAAAGTTCATTATGTAGTATCAAAGCGCGCATTCACGAAGTACATACTCTCCTCAGTTTTAAGCCTTCTAAGTTAACTAGTGGTATGACACAAAGTTATATGATTATCGCACTTCGTAACACATATAAAATGTAGAACATGAGACTATGTGGAGTTAGCTAATTTAGCTCTATATTAATAATACTTACATATGTAAAACTTTACCAAGAACTACACATAGATCTACTTATAGCAAATTGCATAGTCTAAGACAAAATACACATAATTAATGCTTTCTAAATGAAATTCTTAATCCTAATTCTGTAATAATTAATAATTCATTGTCAGTCAGAATATACGTATGTATTTTTAAAATCTTAAAGTTCAAAAACCTATTGTTTAATTTTCGACAAAATTATCACTAACTTCGCATTAAATATAGATTTATTTCATATTACAAAAGAAAAGAGATTTCATAATAAATTTAAGAATAATAAAATTTATATAAAATGCAAATTTTAATTTAAAAAAAATTAAGTATACCCAGTGTTTAAAATCAAATTGAACCTTTTGTTAAAATAAATAGAATATAAGTTTTGGGTGACAAACGAAAATCCTGACGCTATCAACGATATAATTGAAATCCGGAAAGCCGGCATCAAGAAGTGATCGCCGATACGCTGTACCGAAGTCGACGGAGTGACTTTCTATCATGTTGCAAGAGAACGTGTCGTCTTTCGGTAACCGTACCCTAAAGTGTCCCGGACTCATCAGCCATGGTAACACCGGGAGCTTACTCGACACGGCCGACTTAACTCGAGCTTGGCTGAAACTTCGTGTGAAGTAGATTACTATACCACCGTCCGCACGTAGCGTCTACGCAACTACGACGTGATACATACGAGATGACGATGGTCGAAGTGCTTCACGAGATTTTGGAATTAACGTACCGCACTGTGCTCGTCTGTGGAACTCAACGCAGGCAAATTTGAAGTGAACGGCTGTACGAAAGTCACGCATACTCGATCGCGCTAATGCGTAACAATTTGATTAAAACTTCAATTATCTTTGCTTGAAAAATTTACGAGTTTTTATATCTTAATTGATATGGAGGGAATCTTTACACGTAAATCAATTCGATCATTTTATTCATGTCATGGTACAATAGCTCAAACGCGTTTCTGGCAATCAGACAGTTCATTCACTGTAGATTAACATGTCACATCAGTCATAATTTCACGTATGTCTATAAAATTCGTGACAGGTAACGACAGATCGATAAACATTTCGGCAATTAACGAATAATGAGATTGATGCATTATGAAAGATGGAAATAGTCAAGAAAGAATAAAGCAGGTCGAAACCCAATAGAGGGATTTGTAACGAGCTGCTGAACAATAAGGAAGGAAGAGAGGAGTGGAAGAGGGACGTATGTGTTCCTGGCGTTTCACGTCACAGGAAAGTTTCCCCTTTGACTTAGTGGCGTCGCGCGATGCATTATGCAAGGTGGTAAGATCTGGTAGGGAACTGCCTGTCTTTCCGACTGTCTCTACCGTTACGCCGGAACGCGTTCTCATCACAATCGCTAAACTACGCAGTGCCGCACAGAAAGACAGAGAGAGAACAAAGATGAGAAACTCATACAACTCTGTTGAGTCGAATTAGCGCCAGTTGATATTAACGATTCAAGTAAGCAGCCGAGTGGGATGTAAATTAAACATCGTTCGATATTCGTGGGTTATTTCAGTATTCGCGATATTTTAATTTTTTATCCTAGACAATGGCCATCCAAAAATACAATTTCTCAAATGAGTTTTCTTCAATTAAACATAAATATAAGATGTTATATAATAGATTAAAAATATTGAACATAAATTTGCAAAATGGAACATAAAAAATAAATATGCTCGTCAAAAGAACTTTATATTTAGAACTTTATTAGTCATTCTGCGCTCTTCTTTTATTTTCTTCTTGTTGCAAAAATATCCAACTTTCATTTGTATAATACAATCCCAGATAGCATAGAATATTTATGATAAATATTTATTATTATTTGATAATATTCTTGAGGCTTCCACATGTGCTTTTTATATAAAAATTATGCGTTTCGCGGGTTTCCTCCGTGTCCAGATCCATTCTTGGAATGCCAACGTTTCGTAAACCTTGCAGTCCACTTCATCAGGGCGAGGAGCAGCCTGATACAGTATTAGGCTGCTCGCCTTGATGAAGTGGACTGCAAGGTTCACGAAACAAGATTCACAAACACGGAGGAAACTCGCGAAAAGCATAATCGTTATATTTATTGTTATTTAATTTTTTAAATGTTACATAAATATGTTATACATATTTTATATAAAACTTTATTCGAAATATTATTAAAAGATAGACTAAATATTTAATGTACCATATTTATAATAAATATAGATAAATATTTCATAATATTTATAATATTTTTAATCTATGCAATCTAACCACGAAAATATTTACAAGATATTTAAAATAAGCCTTATAATATTTATAAAATATTTATAAATATTTTATAAATATTGTATGCTATCTGTACAATTTTGTACAAATTTGCTTTTTTGGAATAATAAACATTCTGATGAAATGGAAGCATCAACTCACAGAAAAGAACAATTTTATTAAAATATCTAAACATTTTAGCTGGATATAGGTCTAAAAATAATTGTAGTTGAACGTTCAAGCATAGATTATAAAAAACTTTGCCTTTTTAACAAATATTGCCTTAATATCGCTTTTTAGCTTAAACATCTACATAATTATTTTGATTCATAGGAAAAAAATAATAAATAATATGAGCCGATACAGGTTATTCATGTGTGGTAACGCATATATTAAATATAATAGATAAAACGTTTCAACTCTTAGTATTGGGTCCTCTTCAGTTTATAAGATTAAATTCTGTGATATTATAAAGAGAGAGTAGGAGAAGGAAAATTAAACGATTAAATCTTATACACCGAAGAGGATTCAATACCGAGACATGAAACATCTGTATCTATATTATGTATTTAATATATGCGTGACTACAA
>Ga0157363_1006112_pt1 | contig 11302 bp, 3 predicted proteins | sample AttsexASBM1_FD_111477 | JGI IMG/M metagenome (GOLD analysis project Ga0157363, IMG submission 111477) | Fungus gardens microbial communities from leaf cutter ant in Ribeirão Preto, State of São Paulo, Brazil - Atta sexdens ASBM1 | ecosystem: Host-associated > Fungi > Mycelium > Unclassified ...
CTGCGAATGTAAGACATATGTGTTACACTCTATACGTGACTATGAGAGTATAAAGGATTGAGAAAGACGAAAAAGAAGGAAACACAGAGACAAAGAGAGAAAGAAATAATATTGCCAATACCACACGTCTCTGTTCTATGTACGGTGCAAACGTGCTCGGTACTGCTGTATCGGTGTTACGCTACATATACTGCGACCCTGCAATTCTGTCGGCCGACATGCTCGCCGGACACTTGGTTGTCTAATCGACTACCTCCATACAGTGTGCGCACCTGTTCCTCGAACACAAACCACATTTTGCATGAACGTTCGATCGGTACGTATTGGATCTCTATTGGTCTTCGTTCTATGATACTGAAGACAAGTCAAACTCGTCGTCGAAGAAAGGGATCACCGACCTCGGTATCATATTGAAATCCTGACGGGTCAGTCCTGCCATGAATGTGAAACCGCACGCAATTGAGACGAGATGGGATCAAGAGGGAAACAATATCGAAATTGCAATCAGCAGAGTGAATAGTATCAAAAATTAATATTTTTTTGTAAATGTGAAATCGTTATTCGTCATTTATCAGTATAATATAGGCAGAATCGCTGAAAACTATCCTAGCCAAGCTTATCTACTCGAAGTTGTACAGAAAAAAAAAGGTTTTCTAACTACTAAGTATCTAAAAATTTAACTAGATATAGATCTAAAATTAATTTTGTTGTATTGAATTTATATAAAATAATAGGATACTTAAGCTGGTTGCGAGAGTATAAAGTTTTTTGCAGCATTGCCTTATTATGCTTCTTATATAATTTAATGGCATAACAAAATTATTTTTATCTGTATCTAACTAAGTTTTTAAATAATTCAGCAAAATTATTCTTTTTGTGCTAAAATATCTAAAAACTAAGCTATAAGAAACAGATCTAAAATAATTTGGTTGAACTATCAAAATAATTAAATAAAAAACTCAAATGTGATGATCAATGGTGCAAAAAATTTTGACCTACCAATCAACTTGAGCGTTCTATATATTTATTTTGATAGTCCAATAGAATTATTTTCAAATAATTCAAATACAGTTGAATTTTTTAATAAAATTATATTTTCTGTAGTATTTAAGATATTTATTCGGATACCTACAAATAAAATATAATATTTATAATAAATCTATATCTATCTAAATTTGTAGATATTTTTGTAAAAGCATTCTTCCGTGTAGCTTCAAGTAAATAAAGTATGACAGCGATACTATAATAATGATAAATGAATAACGATTTCATGTCTATAAATACTTAGTACTTTAGGTCGAAATCAACCTTCAATAGATGATTGATTGTCGAAGAATTAGAATGCCATTGTATTCTACATTTACTATGATTATGATAGTATATAATGATTGCAATATATACCTTTCTGGAAAGGCTTTAGTCAGCCTCGATGCGACAAAGTGCATCTAATCGCGGTATGAATAGTACGCGAATTGACGCGGTGTATCAGCAGGCGATTCGCACAGATCGAAATGCTAAAGTACAACGAGAGAAAACACTATTACGAAACATCGAGGGGAGCCAAACACGGCTCTCCTAAGGTGTTTCGATCGAGTCGTATGCTAATTAAGGTACGTGAGTATCGAGGTAGAGATTTTTGTCTGGCTGCCGTCGCCGCCGAAATGTTCTCTTTCCACGTGCACGGCATAATTTACAGTCCGCGTTGGAGCACCAAGAGTGTCTCTTTTGCGAAGAGAAACGGCTAGCTAAACTCGGCTAATCCGATGCTAATTCAATGCAACGACCAACTGCTCGCGTCCACAATGGACTTTATGCGCGTGTAACGTCCGCACGCCGCGCCAACGAGCGTACATGGCGGCACTCGCGAGACTCTAATCGCATAGCACGGGTGCACGTTTCCCGAGTGTCGAGAACGAGGTAGTGAACCTATGGGAGAAATGGTGGAATTGTATGGAAAAGAGAGAGAGAGAGAGAGAGAGAGAGGGGGGGGGGAGCTGGCCAATATGCCAGCTACCATTTTGCAATGCTAGTTAAGTTTAATCCGTTCAACTGGCCGCTTGGCGATCTCATGCAGCGGCATTTTCGAGCCGTTGAATAATCACTTTGTTCGTTGCTCCACCGATCCATTACATCGACGAAAATTCTGACGAGCAACGTTTCACTCTCGTTTCATTCACTTCACGTTATACATATGCATGTATGTACACGGTGATCTACACTTCCAACGTAAAAAACTGCTGCAAAGATTTTAGGGAAATGAAGATGCAAAATACTTCGTTTAAAAACGGCATTCTTTATCGAGGTAAAAAAAATTCCAGTTATGTACTTATTCGGTTATAGCGACTCTTCCACAGTAATAAGGTTTAAGAGGTATGTTAGAACAACCAGCGATCTTACCGACCACCCACGCTATTTAAACGCAGTGTAGGACTCGAGTTGACCTCAAGCATATTAAGTATTAAGAGGTTAACACCTAATACTGGCATAGATACGCGCTTTCTCCTCACAGCGAGTGGTGCACCTGCAATAGTAAAATTAGTGGAACTCTTAAAGAGGTTTCTTGCAGTCGAAGAATCCATGTCTAATAATTACTGCACAACGCCGCGTAAAAATTCAGGTTTAAGTTAAATTCAGGTTTAAGTGCTCATAATTGGCTAATAAATTTCTGGCTGAATCTTCACTCGTGGACTTAATGCAGGTATCAAGTATCAATGCTTATATAAAATTCGCTGGAAAGATGATGTGCGACATATTATATGCTCACTTTCGAGAGGTAAACTCATAAAAACGCCCGGTATTTCATCTCAGCGAGCACAAACTGCATCACATAATGTCGAGGCTTTTTATATATTATTATGAGAGTAACTACTCTGAAGAGTTAAGTATGTTAGTGGTTTGTGCTTGTTTGCCTATCCACTCTTCTTCTGCAGTTTCATCGCGAAGAAAATTTACTCTCAAGAAAAAGAAACATGCTCATTAAAGTATCATCTCATCTACCGTTTATAGCATTTTCTAAAACAGTTAATTCCATAATACATTGAGTTTATGGAGGATATTTAACAAATGATATCCACAAGAAGAAAATTCTATAAAAAAATCAAATCTGCTGTTCGTTCAAAATTATATATTGGAATATTATGGAAAAATCTTATTGTATTTTAAAATCTTATTGGATTTTTGTAAATTCAACTAAAAAGGTAAGGTAGGTAAATCATATGTTTATAGTTAAATTTATTAAACATTCTAGTTGAGATAACCAGAAATTCAATTATGATAACCAAAATTCATATGATCAGAATTCGTTTTGTTTGTATTTCTGGTTAGTAAGAATACAGAATATTGTTCTCTCAATATAGTCGTATTATCCCTTCGGTGCCACATTATGGAAACGACACACTTGGTATACCCAATCCAATTCGATTGCTTACAACTTTCATAAAAATGGACAAATTGTAAAAATTTTTTTAATCAAAACATCAGATATTAAGAAACATAACCGTAACAAGTAAATGTATTTTTATTAATAAAAAAAGTTACAAACAATGGAAAAATGTTAAAAAAAGAAAACTATACTAGAAAGTGGCGTAGAGTTAATAATTATTATATCTATCTTTAACCACAAAGTATTTATTTATCTGCATCCTACATACATATTGCATCATAACATTCTATTATTTAGACCTAATTTTTTAAAGTAAATATTCTTAATATCTCTTTATATAAATTATGTTTTTAAAAAATCTTCTTTAGAAATGGTATTATATATTGAGACAAAAAATAAACATAAAAAGCACAACTTGCATATATATGAGCATTATACATTTTTAACATCAGAAACTAGGTTAATTAAATCACTAATAATAGTAACTTAGGTAATAGAAATCTAGAAACTAGGTAATAGAAACTTAAAAAATCGAACCAGAAGCGCATTTTTAAAACAATCATTAATGGCTTATTCATTATTACTTAAATATAATAAACATAAAATTGTATATACCCGTGCGTGCGTGCGTGCATGCGTGTGTGTGTGTGTGTGTGTGTGTGTGTGTGTGTGTGGGTGGGTGGTGTGTGTGTGTGTGTGTGTGGGATACTCTCTAATATAATTTTATATCAATATTTTACATTGTCATATAAAATGGAATTTCATCTTAATTTAAAAACACTGGATTTATTAACTTTTTCGTAATCTGAAATTATAAATTGAAATTATGCGGTTGGGCTTTTTAGAAAACGAATAAATCGATATCTAACCTACTCCATGCAGTATTTTAATACATATATGCAAATTTTTATTAATTTATTATCTATCTCAATAAATGTATTGAATACGTTAAAAAAAGACACGTAAAATTTTATAATAGACATGTTTCTCCATCAATACAAGAAATATGTATTGTATATTTTTCGTTCAATTGTGAAAAAATTGTAATGTTTTATATATATATATATATATATATATATATATATATATAAGCATTTGCTGATAATATCGAAACAATTGTGCAGCACAGTTGTAAAGTTTTTTTATAAATTTCAGAGTGATTTCATTACTACGCAAACTGTTTTGGATTTATATTATAAACTAAATATAGTTTTTATGTATATATATATATATATATATATATATATACGCGCGCACATACACAACAAGACCGTAGAGTGCATGCAATATAAGTTCATGTCAAATCATTTTATACACGACAAGAGTATGTACTGAAAGAAAAGATTGGTTGCTGCAACAATTTAGATAGTAAAATATGGCATAGCATTTTTATATGACTGCAGTAACCAGTTTTTGGTTATAGCAGTAAATGTTTAGTTGTGTGTTGATCGAAATCATATACTGATATTGCGGATAGACTAACACAACTAAAAATTTGCTGCTACAACCAAAAACTGGTTGCTGCAGCCATATAAAAATGTTATGCCATATTTTTTTACTATTTACATTGTTGCAGCAATCAATCTTTTTTTTCAGTGTGTAATCTTCAATAAAAAACCAGTTCTTAACCAATTAACTGTGAAAGCAATGTAATCAATAGTTATTGGCTGTTTCTTGCATTAGATTAATTACTAAACGACGCACAATATTTATTATATAACAAAATTGTTTGCATCGAGCATGAGAAATTATGAATGTGAATAAATACGAATAAACAACTGCTCCAATAAATGCAAATATTTTAATAAGCGCTGCCAATATTGGCGATGTTGTTTGAAGAAGTTTTTCATTTTTCGTTACTCGTATTTGTTTACGTTCATTTGCTTGATCTGGATCTATTCGCCAGTTGTTTCTAAAAACAATCGTAAAGAAAAATAAAATATTAGATATCTTCTTCCATGTAAATAAATTATTTGTTTGAAATGACAATCAGCACTAATGAAAGGCTTTAAAGTCGAAGTTATCGATGTGATAAAAAATAAAGAATGTTCTACTTTCACAAATTATCACAGATAAAACATAATCAAAGAGCAGAAACTTGAAATCGGTTATAGATGTATCAAATATAGGTGTAGATATAAATACAATAAATGTATTTGCACGTTATGTGTTTGTTCGTATATATATATATGTATCTGCGCCGTGTATAGCCAGACAATATGGTTTACTCATAAATATGTATGTAACGCGGACCACAGGATGGTTGAGCGCAAACTGATTAAGGCAAACCACGTAACCAGAAATGCATTCCTCTATTTTCATTGCTATTAAGATAACTTTCGGTACTGATGGGATACAATATTAATTGATTCAGACATATAATATAGACCGTTTACGAAAAAATGAATTGCCGACTAAAGTCTCTTGAAAATTGTGGCGAGTTTTGAATGGGTGAGCGAATTATCCAAGTAGATTTAACAACGAACTCGGCGAACTTTCATTAAAAGTTTCGTGACGAGCCCGATGTTCTAGCTTTCGTGTCCCGAGGAACAAGATGAAAGAAACGGAGGATAATCGGAAACTTTTTGCATGGGATTTTATGCTGCTGTTTCATACTTCATTATAAGAAATATTTGTATAAAAAATTGCATATATAATTAAAAACAATTTTTGTATTATTGTGCATTATTGGCGACGAAAGGATTTCAAATTGTATACATTGAAGTACGAATTGCTTATAACATGAATGATAGAGATATCCGGGTTTCATATAAAGTGACATCCATATCCTCAACATACAACGTAACACAAATACATATTATGCGTGACTATGCAACATATAGATAGCATGTATTCATGATAGTGATATTGTTGCTGGTCGATAGATTTCCGATGCTATTGTGCTGCGTGATACCCAGTCAGCCAAAGCGCATGGATTGCGCATCGATATATGTATATTTACATATCTAATAAAAGACGGTAGAACATACATGTGGATCTATAAAATTAGTATCGACGATAAAGGCAATAAAGAACGAGGCACACTAATTGCTTCGTTCGCCTGACCAACTTCGATGCAAACGACATGTTTCACATATTTTCTAAATTACATCCTATAAAATCGATCATATGGAAGAACAATAAAAATAAAAAAGAGATTTTCTCTCTCTCTCTCAAGTTCATCCTCGCTCCATTCTTCTCGTCGCACGAATTAACGACTACACGATATGTGTTCATTGGCTGAATCAAGATAATCATCGTTCATGTGCCACACTTGCCCCTTCCCTCTCATTCTCTCTCCTCTCTCTTTCTCATTCCCTTTCTTTCATATAAATTTTAATTGACCCTATGAATAAATGCATTAATAATAATCTTGCCTACACGCACATTGATTGCTAAAAGAACAGTATACAGTCACGATATCTGGAACGAAACGTCAATGTCTTTACATCAGACTACACTAAAGGAATGTCGTTACGACAAGACAAATGGTTTGTCTATACACGCGATTATATTAAATCACTGCACAAATATCTGTTAGCGAGTTCATGACAAGAACACTGTTCTTAAAAACAGCTTTCCCTTTGAAATCAAATTATATATTGTATTCTAGCATTACTTATAATAGCCTCCTATTTATCTACATTTTCAAATTTTTTTTTTCTCAAGATACGAATCTTCAGCAGAGAAATTTGCAAATCATTAGTGACAAACACGAAAGAATAGCAACATCTTGTTAATATATTGTACAAATATTTCTTGCTAAACTTATTGCACTATGAGTGAATTAAAGCATGTACTCGTGAAGTAAACCACTGAGGATATTGCAGTGTACAGATTGGGACATTACTGGGTATTATTTAAGAGAATTGTGTATTATAATAAGCGATATGGGATTATACGCTAGGACATTAATGGGCAATACTAGGGCATTAGCAGGCATAAAAATTGACTGTTACTCAGCATTATAGGGCATTAGTAAGAATTGGTGGAACACAATTTTGATTTCAATTACTCCTTGGTGTAACTAAACTGTTGATTTTCCATTATGTTTCGTTTAAAGCGAGACTTAATCCTTAATATATAATATCTAATAATATTCTGATCCTTTATTATACACGATGAATTGTTCATATCCCGGATTAATGTTCATCATTTTAAGTACATAAAAATTGTGTGATCTTTACATACCTTTAACCTCTTTAGAATATATACTTAGAAGTTGTGTATTTAAAAAAAGATAAAGATAGAGACTATTATTTAATCAAATGCTCTTAATATTTCTAAGAAACGAAATGCACATAACAATTTGAATGATTCAATCGTGTGTATTAAGAGTAAGTTCCATACTCGTATCTCGTTAACATCTTATAAATATTAGCTGAACTATATATTATGCCGACAGCGAAGCGTTATTATCATGAGACAAGTCGTGAAATAAAAGCGCGTACAACAGATGTAGAGAGATCAATCATTATAATTGCAAACACTGGCGACTCATTTACGAATGAGTAATACATTACAATTGGCGTTTCTCATTGAGTGAACTGTACGGTCAATGACTGTAAAAAGAGAAAAATAATAACCCGATCCTAACGTGCACCGCTGTTATTCAAACGTTATTATGTTTAGGCTAGAAATACCTTTACGGTTGGCGCGGTTCTGCACTAAAGCGCCAGCACGTACATGACATTCCTGGAATAGCAGAGTTCCCTCGATACCGTCGTTTATATTCCGTGAGTCCAGGTTGAAAAAACTCATGTAATTGGTGATAGGATCTCATTAATCCGCGAATAACTCGACGGGAAGTAACCGTATTTTATCTTTGTTTGGAACTGATTATTTTGCAATAATATTTTTCAAAAGCATTATAGGCGCACAGATTGTTACCAAAAGAAACAATCGAGTAAAAATTAATGAATATATACTCTATTCAACGAGAGACTTTTCGTATAAAAGGCGACATAACAGATAAAATAAAGGTGTTGAAATTATTTCATCTGTTTTTCTATTAATAAGTTCAGACAGATTCAAATCGCAGTTGTTACATTCAAAATGGTAGATAGGTTTTCGTTTGCACATTTCATAAGTCGCTTTTTCGTTTATATACCCTTAATCGCCCTTAGTTAAAAGTTATTATTATATATTCAAACTATATATATGTCTACCCGAGTCGATTGTCCTCGAAACTTTAATTGTAGTATTAAAAAATAGAATTTTTTTGCAAGATAGTATAATTACTGTTTCAATAATTAAATTATGATATTTGTGAAAAGATATATAGTATAATATAAAATATGCGCAAATTTATTGGCCTTTCTAAGATTCCCATGAAAATTTTGATATTTAATTTCGATTTCGATTAAAATTGTCATATTAAAAAAGATTCTTTTGGTCGCGGACTCTAGTATTTATTTTACAATAATTTGATCTTACTAAGTTTAATAACAAATATGTTCAGATAGATGCTTGTGAACTAAAATAATTAATAATATAATCTAGTTGAATTCACGTTATAGGTTTAGTAAGGCTAGTAAGCTTTGCCTTACGTTAGCGATTTAATACGGGCTTTACCTTATGTTAGTGGTTTAAGGACTGGGTTTTCATTCTGTTCACGTACACGTCAATCTTACGACGTGTAAGAAGTAGTTGCGCCGGTCGTTGCCGACGCGCTGCACAGCCTTAATCCATTCCAAAACGTCGGATACCCGGACGTTTTCCGCGAATACTTAGTCACCGGCGTATCGACGAGCGAGAGGCTGCCGCGCAGAATCGTAAATGAGAATGCAGTCGAGTGTAAGAAGTGTAACAGACGTTTCCGTGGGCCATCGAATGGCGAGACTTTGTTGGCATTGCCGTTTCTTGTCATTTTTCTTAAATAACAACTTAAAGATCACTCATGTCCAGGTAAGGTGATCAAGTGAATTTCAAAAAGTGAGAACACGTGCCAAAAGTATATCGAATAATAAAGAATTTATAAAGTCAATTTTTCAAAATTCTTGAAATAGAGACGTTAAATGGATAGAGAAGTTGTACCATATTAATATTTAAATTTTTATTGTAGTTTCATTGTCTTCGTGTAAAGAAATGATAATATCAATAAAGGAGTTTGGAAGCAAAGCACGAAAGACAAGAAGAACACCAAGACTATTTCATGAATTACGATTACAAATCGTACATTCGCGTAAAATGTAGATTAAGGTCATTAACATATTTTGTCGTTAACGAGAAGTATGCCGAGACATAATCTATGATCGCTTACCTTCGAAATTACATGAATCCGCTTTGCCTTGACACATCAAAGTTAAACAGTAATATGGTGCCTCCGGAGATATAAGCGCCCTTGTAAAAGTTCTGGTAATGTGACGTGATCGCACGACACAATTAGCAGCTTCGATTACAACTCAGTAATAAAATTCAGAGCAATTGATTTATTGTCAAGACAGTACTTTATTAGCTCATATCTAATTATGACGACAATGGAGGCTTGTCACCTCATTAGTTGATACCAATGAGATCGTAACATGTATTACGTAATATATTATTGCAATATTACCTGCACATTGTTCGTATTCTACGATGGCGCAATAATGATCAAACATTCGGATAATTTCAATGAGTCTTCTGTTAGTCTCACCTGCAACAGAGAAATAATGTGTCGATTATAATACACATGGCGCTAAGCGAACCCGTGATCGTTTAACGCATGCTACACACGCAAACACCATCGCGAATGCCTCATTACACTTTCCGGTCTGCCGATCCCGTAACATCGGTCAAAGTAGAATTTTATTTGTCGTTCATTTCCGATAAATCGAGCAAAACATACTAAGTGAGGATAAAATAACGTGTTATATTTACCTTCTCATGCTAACAAAAAGAGAAAATTGATGAAAAGAGTGAATAGAAGATCTAAGAAAATGGAAAAGAAGAAGAGAGAAGATGAGAGGACAGATTAAAGTGGAAGTGTGCTAAAGTTAATATTAAGATATCGTTGTCTCTGTAAAATGCTAATTCGAGAGTCTTTCATGAAGAAGCTTAAGCTGTTTGAAAGTTTTATATCACGCCAGTAAAATTTATATGAATCTTCTCGCGATGATGTCGTTAATAATTCAGATGCGAAGTAAGAAAAACACTTAAAAACTCTTTAAATGTTTTGTTAAATAAGAGAAGATAAGAGGAAAATTCTCTTTAAATGGTGACTTGTTAAATATAGTAGAAAATACAATAGACCGTTTAATATGATCAGAAAAAAGTGGTGTAACTTGAGTCAACGTGCAAGTATAACTGCTCATGAACCACCATCTCGCGATAATCTACCTGATGGCAATAAGGGATGACGACGCCAACGTTGTGACAGTGAAACGGCTTTAACGATAATTCAAACCGTGAGTTAAAGCCGCGTACACGACGCGGTAATTCTCCAGGTTTGGCATACTTCTTGTACATATTAGAACACAAGATTCCACCAATTTTCTATCCGTGGAAAGTCGTAAGTATCGAGAAAGATTAAGCAAAGCGGCTTATCTCATGATACACATAGAAATAAGATTATAGTCAGAAAATCGAGGAGGGAGAGGGGGGAGAGAGAGAGAGAGAGAGAGAGAGAATGTAAACGTGGAGACAATATAGAAGACTAGAACAAGCGAACTAAGATAACAAAGTGCATTAATTTCCAAAGAAGAAATGAGGTAATGTCTCGCCGTGAAATTATTTAATGCTACGTCTACGCGTTTCTCTTATGAAATACCGCGTGCTGAAGAAACCATGGTAGCTTCCAAGAGAAATATCGTTGGTAATGATCGATATCTTACCGCTCTCGTAATGATTGCCGAAATTGTCTCCTAACGGCACATGTAAGATGTTTTTTCGTACAGTCACAGTCTGTGCAACAGAGTTCATGTTCCTCCATCCACTATA
>Ga0157363_1006113_pt1 | contig 11300 bp, 9 predicted proteins | sample AttsexASBM1_FD_111477 | JGI IMG/M metagenome (GOLD analysis project Ga0157363, IMG submission 111477) | Fungus gardens microbial communities from leaf cutter ant in Ribeirão Preto, State of São Paulo, Brazil - Atta sexdens ASBM1 | ecosystem: Host-associated > Fungi > Mycelium > Unclassified ...
TGTGTGTGTGTGTGTGTGTGTGTGTGTGTGTGTGCTATGTGTGTGTGATTAAATTTATATCCATAATGTACTCAAATATTAATAATAAATCGATAAACGGTCAATAATATATAATATTAATAATAGTAATTTAGATAAAAATAGAGACTGGGACTCGTCAGCACAAGAGACAAATCAGTATTGCGTTCAGTTATGTATTTACGGTGGAAGAAATAATGGAAAAGTCAAATATTTGAAAAACCGTTAATACGTCGTACGCTATTATCGGAGCGTACAAATGGAAACGAGTTGCTGCAAAATATCTGTTTTATAACATAGATATATTTCCTTAAATTTCATTTAAACTAAAAAACAAGTATTACAATAGAGAAAAATCTAGGAAAAATCTATATAAGAGAAGGCAAATAAATTATTCAACATTTCATAATTTCATATTAATGTTCTTCGATTTAAAAAAGTAAATCTAAATACATTATTAGTAAAAAAGAAAAATGTCTAAATAAAAATTATTTACGGATTTCTTCCATGTTCAGATCCATTTTTGGAATGTCAACGTTTGATACTGTATCAGGTTGCTCCTCGCCCTGATGAAGTGGACTGCAAGGTTCACGAAACATTGGCATTCCAAGAATGGATCTAAACACGGAAGAAATCCGCAAAACATAATCTTTATATAGAAAATACATTTTGCTATTTATTACAAAATAATTTTAAAAAGTATCATCTTTACTTACATATTTATTATCTATTTTATTTTTATTATATTTTTATTAATATGAAGTTTATCATAATTTATCAATTTACATCGTGATATATATCAATTTATCCCAAGGGAGCAAGTTAGCTATAATACATATTCGTATTATAGATACTTACTACAATACAAAGAAATTTGTATAGAGTACAGAATCTGCCATAAAAATTTTCTATCATATTGGTACATTTTAATTGTAAAAATTATATTACGTTATTTTAACTTAATTCTATCTGTAAATAAATTTATTTACAAATTTCCAACATATTAAGATCTCTTTAACAGATGCCTATTGAACTTCAAAATTTAATTGTGATGTTATCTCTGTAGTTTAGCTCTCTGCATTTTTAAGTCCAAAAAAATTAATTTGACATAGTTAAGATGACTACAAATATGTACATGTATTGTACATATAGTAAATACAAATTATTATATATTATATTAATATTAATATATAGTAAATACAAATTCATTGAATTATTTAAGCATTAAAGCTCCAGCTTTAATCAACTTATGGACCTGTATTTTCTATTCCTATTGATTGTGTTTTCATATATACGGTCCAATAAAATTATTGTTCGTATTGATGAATAGATTTATATTAGTAGTATATAAATATTAAAATTTAGAAAAGAAAATGGTTCAATAATTTAACAGATTAAATGATATAAAATGAACACTTAGGATGTTATATGAATAAGATTTTTTTATAAATAATCAAAATTTATATACACAATAATATTCGAACAGATGTTTCGAGCTCTATCGGATCATTCTCAATGTTAAATCAAAATTTAAAATGTTAAGTAATGGCACAAGATGCAAATTCGCAAATTAATCATACAATAAACGCCTATTTTATGCATTTATTGTATGATTAGAATTTATATATATTAATTTTACTTAGAATTTATATACATTAATTGTATATAAATTAATTGTATATAATATTGTATATAAATTTTGATTGTTTATAAAAAAGTCTTACTCACATAACATCCTGAATTCATAGCCCCATTTTATATTATATAAATATTAATTATTGTAGTTTAAAGTTAATTAATATTCTTTAAATAAAAAATATTGTATAGTTGATAAATAATCATCGACTTTAATTTTTCCTTTAAGAATTTGCAATTCTCTCAATCTCCCTTATCATCAAAATCATCAAAAACATTCAATGGTATTATCTTTAAACGATTGTGCGTTCTATGATCACATGTTATAGTACTAAACATATATTGGACTATCATTGGATGCGAACAATGAGAAGTTATTGCGCTACTCTAATATACTGCAATCGTTCGCGTTTATCTCATGTTCACAATTCCTTCATTCTCCCATATTTTTAGAAATAATACGTTGTGCTTTCTCTTAAACATTGGATAATTTCTCATACAGCCTACGTAACTCTCAAATTTCTCACAAAAATTTTTCATAAAATTCTCGCAGCATTGTCAAATTTCTGATCTCGAATTAGATATCAAATGAAATTCTTCTTTAAATTATAAATGAAGACGAGAAAAAACCCTTAAATGTCTCTGAACGATCCAAAGTCCGAAACGTGCTCTGCGAGGTACTCTGTCTGATCAGAAACTATCAGTAACTGCATAGAGAGAAGAGATCTTAGGGATAAACGCTGTTGGATGTCGTTTCTAGGTCGACGTATCTGAAAAGCCACGATGAAATTGACTCCCTCCTTTCTCGCTACCTCTTTGCGACGCCAACTGTTTTGCCTTTTCGATGAAAAATTATTCGTCAACGAGGTAGAGTGCAAGAGACAGAAAGGGGGCACGAGCAAAGTGTTTGGAAAACGAGAATGGAAGAGCAAGAAAGGCTATTTGGAGATTGTGTCAGTCAGAACGCTGTCATTGAACACTTGAACTCATTGCATTGTAACAACTCCTGAAAATCGATTATGCGACAAACTTGGCGAACGTTACAAGCGAACGCGATAGAATATTATATGTGCGATTGATGAGTATATACAACAATAGAAATTGTATTACAATATAAATGACATTTGAAGTGACACTTTAAATCTTTTGAATCTGCCTCCATATATTTGCATTATAATCCACATAAACAATAATATATAATTTTCATTTAGCAAAATACAGAATTGTTAATGAAATAGAACATAAATAAGGTAAACGTCCGGGTAACCAGATATGTACCTATGTCCGCATATTTACAAAATACTGTATTTGTTTACATTATTATTAAGTATTTTTTAAAATATATAATGCTATAATTTATAAAAATGCTTTTTTAAATATAATACTATAATTTAATTATAGTAAAGCGTATAATTTAATTGTATCTTTAAAATACAATTCAATTATAATATTGTGACAAAAAACTCATTTGAGAGAGAGAGAGAGAGAGAGAGAGAGAGAGAGAGAGAGATTAATAATAATAAATTTTGTGTGTTAAGGCATAGATGCCACTGGAACGTTTATCTTATTCCTTGACTTTTCCTTGACTAAATTTTCCTTTGAAAATAAAAATAAAGAATCGTATTGAGTGTCACTTTTCTTTAAAGAGATCATGGATATATACAAAAAATGATCCATAAGAATAAAATGAAGAATTACCTGTAAAAATAAGTTTAAAAAATATATAAATAACAATATATATAAATACATAATAATAAAATATATAAATACAATGTATAATACAACTTACAATACGATTACCGGCATATACATTCAAAAACGAATAAATTACAAAAACGGCAAATATTTTGTCTTTGTTTTACTTATTACTTAAATTAAGATTTAATCATCTCATTAAAATACTAAATTCTAATTACAGTCTTAATTAGAAATGTTTTACTTTAACTAATTACATAACATAATTTTGAAACGTTCAACAATATGTATTTTATCATACAATGATGTAGAGATAAAATGAAACGGAAATGAAATATCTCTCCCAATAAATCCGTTCCGTTTGAAAAATACATGATTATTGAAGTATTGTAAATATTCTGTATAACTTTTTTTCAATCTTGCTCTGCATAATTTGTAGTTTTCTTTTTCAATTTATCTGTTAATGGCTTTCTATTGGATTGTCCAGAAAGTTCGTGCTGCAAAAGATTTAAATTTGATTTAAAATAAATGAAATTAAAAATCTTAATCTTCTGCGTTTTAATTTTCCTTCAAAATCGGCACGAACTTTCCGGACAATCCAATACATATTGCTTAATGTAAAATTAAAGTCCATAAAAAATTTACATTATTTCTTTAAATAATTAAAAAATTCTATTTAATAGTTTTTGAAAAAGTAAAATTTAAACATATAGAACTTGATATTACAATAATTTATTTTAAATTAATAAATTCCTCGATTTCTTGACTTTTCTTACTTTTTCTTCACCATTTTTTCTCTGATTTTTTCTGATTTTCCCTGTTTTCTTGACTGCTAACAATCTTAAAAATGAGAGTTTTTTTTAATTATATTTCTATATTTTAAAGCATTAAGTATATGTTCATTTGCTTTACCAACAACACAATCCAGAAAATGAAAAATTCTAGGAAATAAATTTGAATGTCTTGATTTTGAATCTCATTAAGATTTTGGAATATTAATATCTTAAAATTCAATTTTGGCGTAATATTTGATTGTAAAAGAACAAATTTTTTTAAAGTATAATATTTTTTCTTTATATTATCATTTTTCTTTATGACAATTATTAAGTTATATTATTGTAGCAAATATAACGCAATATATTTTTAATTTTATTTGTAATTTTATTCATATAATATATAAGTATCTCTTAAAAGCTTATTCCATCCACATACAAGCTGAGATCGTGAATTTCTAAAAAAAAAAGTGTAATAATGTTTATGGTTACTAAGTTGAAAGCATTTTTGTTCACAGGTGGTTTGCGCAAACAGGAGCAGAGCCAATGTTGGTACTCTCTGGACCCAGAACCAGACTTCTTGGTTCTGTGTTGGCCATCGAAGCAGTAACGTTAGAAGACAGCGGTGTATATCGTTGCTCCGCTTCTAATCCTGGTGGCGAAGCGAGCGCTGAGATCAGGTAATGGAAGTTAAAAGTTCAAATAAATTATTTCTCAAATGTCAACTTTATTGCATTATTTAAAGTCCATTTATTATCCATTTTCGTGCGTTTCAATTACATTATTTTAATCATTACATTACGCCATTTCGTAATGTTAAATTTATCAATTTTCAATAAATAATATTGATGTTCTTATTGCAACTCTACATCGTAAAAAACATTTAGCATTTGTATTAAAATTAACTCTTGTCAAAATTTTTGTGATAAATTTTCGTAATATATATCCGAATGTTAATATAGTGTGATTTTTTTGTGTTATTTGAACATTTTATATTAAATTGATATTCAACATTTCTTAACATTAAAATATAACACAATTTATGAGTAAGTGCACAATTAACATAAAAATTATGTATAGTAAAACATAAATTTTAAGATAAATAAATAAAATGTTAATTTAACACATTATAAATATTAATTTATAGAAATGAAGAAATATATTTCCACAATTTATTTATAAATTGTATCAGTGTATGATTTATATTAAGTTTTTACATAATATTTGTGTGTTTTTGGACTGACTGTTTGGGAGACGTAAAATGTATTGAATTTAACACAAATTTTTAAATTGTATAGGTTAATTGTGACGGCGCCTCTTCACGTGGAAGTGACGCCTCCGTTGCTTAGTGTTCACTTAGGTGGCAACGCCGAGTTCAGATGCGAGGTCGGCACGCATCCGCAGGCTGGACCGCACTTTATCACATGGTACAAGGACGGCCGGCAACTTCCAGGAACAGGAAGGCAATCGGAATTACTGAAGCTCAACGGAATTGGAAGGGAAGACCGCGGCATGTATCAATGCATTGTGAGAAGGTCGGAAGGCGATACAGCTCAAGCATCAGCGGAACTTCAACTGGGCGGTATGTAAATACTTTTTCCGTCTTCCTGTTACGAATCACAGATATACCCGGGGAAGTTCCACAAATTTGAATTTTAGAATAAATATGATGTGTTAGTGGAAACACGTCGAAAATAATAGAAATACGAAATAATTAGAAAATTTTTGTAGGATACACTGTACCTTAAATTAAATTCAATGTAATGCCAATTTATAATTCTAATTTGAATTATTTTTAATTATTATGTAGATCGCGCGCGTTACTACTTTTATTCAATGTATTATTAATTAAAACAATAAGGTTAAACAATTTCTCAAGAAAATATATTAAATTTGGCTCTTTAATATTTACTAAGTGCATACGTTAATATGTTTATTTTAAAACTAACCACAGAAATGGATTAATTTACATTTTAACATACGTGAAAAATAACGAAATGTTATTTAATTTAAGAGATTGATATCAGCATAAATTACTGCTTTAATGTGCAACAGTATATTCAATAGAATTTTTAAGTTACATTTGAAATTGAATAAACATATTAATCCTTCAATGCCACTTTATAGCATTTTATCACATATATATCACAGAAATATTGTATAAAAATATTGCATAAGAATAAACATATTATAACAAGTTTCAAGTTTTTTTTTAATCGAAACGCATAATAGTATAAACAAGAAAAAAAATATATATATATCACACTTCTTAATAAAAAACAAATTATAGCATAACAAAGTAAAAGAATCAATTTCGAGTGTTATATAAACCTATGCTGTATTGCAGAAATAACACCAAAGGGTTAAGTGCTTTAACTAATTTGAAAGCATTACGGGAGAGTATCATGCTTGTCTTGGCGAGAAACAACTTTACGTAGATATATAAGGATAGTTTAATTTTAACCCCAGTGACGCGGAGGAGAGCAACCCTCCACTCGAGCGAAGAAGAGACATTTCGTCGATTAAAATACATTTACTATTAAAGGTCGGTGTAACAATCGTTCGTTTCACGATTCACGGAAAGTACTAATAATACAATTTTCCGATCGTGAGTATAAGTATTATCTCCAGAGATAACCCATACAATAACGAAGACGTTTAGTACGGTGGTTCGATTTCCTTGCACCAGGATATTGACCCGCACCTCTCTCTTACTATTTCTTTCTCTCTCTCTCTCTCTCTCTCTCTCTCTCTCTCTCTCTCTCTTGCTCTCACTCTCGTGTCATCCTCGAAAGGCGCTGTCAAAGGTGTCCCAGCGAGAGAGAAGACACTGCGCACCGATCGACAGCCTGCGTTATACTACCTATCAAGTTACACAGAACTCGATTACTCGGCAAAGAGGCGGCTGCTGCCGCGTGCCGAGCTACCGGTCTAAGGGTAGGCATCACTTTGAAGTGGAGAGGAATCTTCTTTTACAACGCTTTTACTCGTTTTGCAGCTGTACACTCCCATCCTCGCATCGTTCTTGTAGCACTTCAACGAGTTTATCGTTCTCTCGTCCATCTCTTACGGGATATCGATCTTAATAATAGATAATCGATGAATTTGAAGTTGAGTTTTCCCTTCTGTACTTTTCTTCTGTTAATTAGAATTTTACAACTCCAATTACACAAATATTTAATATAGAATACCAAGAAGTTTTCCTTTTCATAAATTAAACTTTGTCAGCGATTTAATTAGCCTCCAATGGATTGTGTTTTAGCAGATATTTAATTCCGAATTTTGCTTCCAAATATTCGACGATGAAAATTTTCAAAAGTGTCGCGGCGAGAGCGATGGATATTTATAAAGTATTCGCGAACTATTCATTTAAGAACCTGTCGTTAATATATAAATAATGCGCCGCACCGTGACCGGACACACCCCGTATATCTAGACCAGTCGTTCTGGGAGTGTTAGTATCAGGGTAGGGCAGGGTGGAGAGGCCTTTGAAACAACAATGAAGTTAGTGTCTCTCGCTCGTCAGCGTCAGTAATGCACGGAATTTACGTCAAAGAGAATTCGAGCGAGCGAACGCCAACGGCAAGGACACCCTGGCTTCCGCGAGCGAGTGGGGCAAAGCTATCTCCGATGCAATTTTGCCATGCGCGAGGATGAGAAAAGCAGCCTGGCATTGCGGCCCAGTCGAAACTTGAGCGGTTGTTAAAAAAAAACGAGTCATTTCCCAGACCGAAGAGAGCACAAATTGTACGAGGTACATTTTGCGAAATTCAAGCACCTCTCATTCGTAAAATTCGCTTGACGTAGTAACACGCGTATATTGACCTGGTTACTGGAGTTCTTGCGATTAGCGGACGTTTTATTGATTCAATCATCTTGCGATTGATGGAGAAGGAAGTGATTTGCGCAAAATGTCGTTGCTATTATAAAATCGATGTCGATGATTGATTATTAATGATTTAATTTCCGGAAATCTCTTCTCTCTCTGTGACTGTCAGATGGGAAAATTAATTTTTAAATCTTTCAAATCTCTCTCTCTCTCTCTTTTTCTCCTCTTTCTTTTTTCTCTGGTACTACTAGTAGTAATGCATGTGAAATTCACGAATGAATATCGTGTATCGCTACTATACATAAAATTCCACTCGCTACAATTTCAAGCGTTTGAACAAATGCGCGAATTCTATGGTACGTAGAATAGAATAGAAGCGACGGCAGAAAAGTCATTTCCTCGAGCGAACAGAACTGCCAAATTACTCAAAATGAATTCGTCGTGTTTCAAGCGAAACCGTCTGTGTGTGCTCGCAACGCGCGTTTTTACCGATTCGACTAACGTCCGAGTGCTTTAATTTGCCGTTTTTATATTGCTTCGCTGGAAATGGCTGCGACGATGTCGCGAATACCAGAGAAAAATAAAAGAAATATAAATCCAATTATTATATACTCTATTGCAGTAAAATTCTGATCGCGTTACAAAAAAAAGGATCTCGAATACTATATCGGAATATAATAATAATTATACGCGAATGAATGTATCGCATGTCGATATTTCTACTATAACTTTCATCATTATTTTGTCTAAGAACATGCACACTTTGACAGACGTTGAGATGACAATGGATATTAATTATTCGCGGGACACAATCAACGTAAAAGCGGTAAAAGACGATCCCGTTGAGCGGCGAACATCTTCTTCCAAGATATTGTAATACTGACGTCACTTAAAATTCTATCTCATCGACCGGAAGTGAAAGAGCCGCGACGACGCGATTACGAGTACGCCGCAATGATCACCGAGAGGAATCGAGACGGGATTCATCAATTTGTGCATGGATTCGCGAGCACGATGAGGATTCCGGCATTCATTTGAACGATAAGACTCTTCTTCCTTTTTCGTTTCTTAAGAGCTGCGGAGTCACATCCTACCTCTCGCGACAGCGGAGCTTTTTTTAATGATGGCAGAATCGACGCTTTTAATTACGGGCGCAGTCGGAAACATCGACACGGTCAATTCCGAGCTTGTGCTCTCTCGTGAAAATCCATACGGAAACTTCTTTTCTCGCTCTTTCTCTCTCGGACTTGGCGCGATAGATTCTGTTTGACTCGTGTTACTCTGGAGCAACATCGACGAAGAAAAGAGAAATATCTGCGTGGCGCTTCCATGACGGCGAGCCCATTGTCTCTCGTATTCCATCGCGCTGGGCGTGGCGGCTTTCAAGATCAGGATATCGTATGCCCTCGCTCGCCTTTTTTCACTGGTTCGCTCCTTCGTTTAACTCCCGCTGCACTAAGTATAACGGTTTATTGCCGAGTAGCAGTGCTTGTGTGGATTATACTAGTAGTTCACATATTCATAGCAAAATAAATACATCGGAATAAATATAGACATATGAAGATAAAATCTTCTAGCTTGAATTTTTGTTTTTTGATGTCGAGTTTGAATTGCATGATATCACTCTGCTGGTCTGTTTGGATGTATTTGACAAAATGTAATTTATTTTCTCATTAATATTTTATTTGAAGACTTCTTTCTCTGATATTTGATGATTTTATCTGTTAAGTGTCACATAAGATCTTTTTCCGTGAAATTTTTTTTTATTTTTTAGAACTTTTTAATCGTATTGATTAAAAAATACCTAACCAATATAAATTTAAACTCGTATAAATTTAAACTCACCAGCAGGAATAAGCACAAAAAAATAAATATCTTTGTAATTTTTAAGAAGAATTGGTTCATCCACGATATCGAATTTGCATTAATTCCGCATCACGGAAATATGGTCCTCCCCCTTTTCTTTTATATATTTTAAACGATCGCTCTCAGGTATTTTCGTGTTCTAGCAACTTTGATTAACGGTAACGGTTAGCAGCATAAATTTGTTTCCCTTCGCGTAATTAAGCTCGCCTTACACATTAACGTTCCAGACGCGCCGCCCGTGCTCCTGTACTCATTCATCGAGCAGACTCTCCAGCCAGGACCTGCCGTGTCCTTAAAATGTTCCGCCGCAGGAAATCCTACACCTCAAGTATCATGGGCGTTGGACGGTTTTCCCTTACCGACTAATGGAAGGTAAGCTCGTCCCAATTCTTTGAAATAGCCTATATTTTTGCTATTATTCCGTGTTTGGGAAGTGATATCTTTTAATTAATACTAGCGTGACTAATGACCTCATAAAAAACAGAAAGTGGAGAGAAAGAAAAAAAAATATAAGTATCATTTGTACGTAATTGTGGTATTAAATTTTATATATATCTTTTAGTTATAAATGTCAAAATAATTACGTACAAGGAATCTCATCAAGCATTGCAAAAAGTTCTTTAGTTTAAGCGTTCTACTATCTTAATAGTTCAATAAATTTATTTTCAAATCTATATCAAGTTAAATTTTTAAATATTTTAACAAAACTGTTTTTTCCATATAGTATCTAACTTTACAAACTAAATGTTGTTGTTCCTTCTATCTCTAAGTCTACATCATTGTATTTATATACACATTTTTAACTTATTTATGTGGCAAACATTTCACAGTTATCTTATTTATCATCCTCAGCTTAATTTACATTTATATTTCCTATTATACGATTATTTATTAATATTGTTAATAGAACTCGAAAAAAATAATAACTAAAATTATTGAGATTAATGTTCCTAACATAAAAAGATGAACGGACCATAAATTGCGCGAGGAGTCTCAAACATCATTTATACTACTATCGTAATTGAACTATAATTTCTGACGGTGCCGTTCGCGATCGTGTATATGCGTACAGCCAATTCTGCGTGTAATATCCCGATGGAAACGAGAATATTTATCGCGCGGATGGCGTATACTGTCTCGGAAAGAGTGACATGCGCAAGTCCCAGCGGCGGCGTCTAGTTTAATGACAGATTGGCGTAAAGGATCCACCATCTCGCGGACCTCGTATCTCATTTTATCATCGGTTTTCCATCCCCGTCGCTCGAATTTCCCTTGGCTCGCTACCGGACGCAGTTTCCGGTGGCCATAGTTTCATTCTCATCCTGATCGAAATGGAACGTGACAAATTCTAAACGATAACGCGCAACGATAACGCCAGGGATTCACGTGCACTCACCGAGATTCACGAGATTGCGCCGATTTGAGACCTGTCCAGCCCGCGTCAGACTGATAACAGATAGAAATGCGAAGCGCTTCTCGTGAAA
>Ga0157363_1006115_pt1 | contig 11299 bp, 8 predicted proteins | sample AttsexASBM1_FD_111477 | JGI IMG/M metagenome (GOLD analysis project Ga0157363, IMG submission 111477) | Fungus gardens microbial communities from leaf cutter ant in Ribeirão Preto, State of São Paulo, Brazil - Atta sexdens ASBM1 | ecosystem: Host-associated > Fungi > Mycelium > Unclassified ...
ATATATATAAAAAATATATATATATATATATATATATATATATATATATATATATATGAATTAATATATAGAATCGAAATATATGTTTCTATATGTACTTAACTTGCGAGATATTTTAGTTCTTATATATTATCATATCTTATATATTATCATAGAATGTAATAAAAACGATGTTAATATGATATTAAATAAATATACCTGCGTTACACAGTTAAAATATACATAGTTAAGAACTATATGTTTTGGAATACATATTGCAATAAAATATAAAGTTTATGTAATTTCAATGATTTAATTCTATATAATATGTATTATATAACTCATAAATGATATTGACTTTATATGCTGTAATATTCTATTGCAATATTGGCCATATGTTGAACTATCGCATTCTTATTATATAAATAATGTAGCATTTGCACATTTATATTATATAAAAGAAAAAAACAGTAAGTAGAAGTAATTGCAATATAAATATCATGAAGTAATTGTTATATAAAATATTATTTCTAAATTATATAGCAGTTATAATTTATGTCGACTGGTTTATTAAAAGTTCATTATCGAAGTTAGTAACATCTCCAGCACTTTGGAAAGTACCTATCGTTCAATTCATATTAAATAATACAGTTAATTCAGCCTTGCTATTTTCGCCGGCAAAATTATTATTCGGCTTCGAACAAAAAGATCGAACAGACGATAAACCAAAGATGTTGTTTAACGATTTGTTGGAAAACGAAAGTGACTTTCAGATACAAAGATAATCGTGCCGAAATGTTGCGCTAATAATAAACTAAGAAAATACAATAGACTTCAATACAACTCAACATAAGAAATTTTTCTTGGATTGCAAAGGAGACTTTGTCCTTGTAAGACAACTTTAAGAGAAAGTTGGCATCAACAACAAACTGCAAGTTAAATATAAAGGACCATATTGTAGCTAAGATCTTGAACAATAACAAATATGTAATTAAGGACATTCCCAGATTTAACATTTCATCGGAACCGTACGACACAATATTGTCGATGGACAAGTTGAAGCCGTGGATTAAGCCAATTATTCCGAACAATAATTAATTTAAATACTGCTTTTATATCCATAGTTTATATTTAGTTTGCGTTAAGTTAAGATTTAGATATAAGGTTTAAAATTGTATTTCCATTCAAAAATAAGTTAGGAAATTTATTGTTTTCGCGGTAGTATAAATATACTGCTATAGGGATATATTTTAAAAAATATGGATTAGTTTGATTTCAGGGAAAATATCAGCAGAGTGCAACAAGCTACAACTGAGAATTTGTATTGCAGAATGGCCAAGCTGTAAGATATTGCTATAATAGTTCGCATGCAATAGCATATGTCATCCTGTAGAATCGAACCACACTCGAACAGCACGACAGCAGCGACACGCGCACATGGCGTATGCGTGCGGTTTCTAGAACTTTCGGCGCTATCTATCGCCGGAAGAAACGGAGCGCAGTTGACAATTACGATAAAATATCGAAATTGTTCGAATCTTTTGAGATCATTTTGCATATTCTGCTTCATACCGTTCGAAATCTATAGTTGAAGTTACATTCGGGTCTTGCGTTTTAGTTGTGCTATGGGAACATTCGATCGTTGGAACATTAATTACTCCGATTTCGGAGCATCTCACCCGGTTAAACGCCATGTTATACACCTAGCTATTTCGAACTTATTACCACGCAATTCCTGTAAAGCTACTTGTGAAACTATATACGAACTCATGAATAAATTCTAGAACAGTGCTATTCAGAAATCTGTGTGTCTGATATTTATTGGTGACGTTCAATCTACCTATATCCTGACATAAACATTTATTAAGCTTAAAGACCTTCACGACCATTAAATAAAACGAACATTTATTTTTAGAAATAATCACATCTTCAAAAGTGGAAGTAGCTTGCCTACTTATCTCTTACACTTTGTAATCGTTTGTACATATTCGCGCTTGTACGCTTTCTAACCACGTGCACATATTCGTGACCTGTTTGTACACGCGATGTATATATTGTGTATATTGTGTTACATCCAGACTCCACAGTTCTATTCTTCGATTAGAATTTTCGTCATCACATCATAAAAGTAATTAATAAATAACACTGGTAGACCATCTGTTTCTACCATAGGGAATTACAATAGTGACGAGCCGAATAATATTCGTCTTTTTAAGATTAATAATCCACTAGAGACGAAGTTATTTGATTAAAAATTTGAACCAAGTGCCGAATAGACAAACTTTATCCCGAGGAACAAAAGAAGTAATTAGATTAAGAAACAATTACAAACTGAAACAGCAGTTGTAATAAATGACACATGGTGGCTCTAAACTGTTAAACATTCGACAAATAATCGAAAATTATCTTAGACACATAGTGTCCCATTTTCCCAGTATCCCAGTATCCCATTTTACAACCGATATTTTTAATCCTTAATTCTAGATCCTTAATTCTAGATCAGTAACATACACGAGACCTGCACTCGGCATCACTAGCTCGCGAAAAAGAAGACCCTTAACGAACAGTCAGATAGTCAAGCTCCAACACGAAACTCTGCTGGTCCGCAACCGTATCGCTCCACTGATGTTGTTGACTCTTAATGATGAGCCCAATTCGATCTTACTCATTTACTACGTGACTCAAATGATTCAAGCCTCCAAACTGGGTCAACCCTTCCCTTGAAATCCTTGGACAATCACAAAGATCGGATCTTTGACAGTCATTCTCAAAAGCCTAACAGAGCAGCAGTAAGTCCCATCTCGACATATATATATATATATATATATATATATATATATATCCGTATACTCACTGCGAAAGCTAACCCACGCTAAACCATAATGCCACGCTTAAACCGCCCCTACAAGGATTGGCTTAGAAGCCGGCCCCGTGAAGTGCGGAGACCTTCAAGGTGCTCCTGGACCAAGCGTACCAGGAGCACCTTGACCGGTTCTCAAAATCGGAGCCCAGCCAAAACAGTTCCACCTTCGCCACCCTTGGTTTCGCTGGCTTTACCTGTTCAAGCGCGTTAGCTACTAGAGGTAATACCTCTTCCTTCTTCTTCACCTTTCCTTGAACTCCTTCACCTCCTCGAACTCCGTCATCCGCGTTTTCGGACGCTCTAACGGAATGAATTTTCCCTGACACCCCTCCGCTAACTCTCGATTCATCTCCATTTTCCCCCAGAGGAACTCCATTTTCGATGAACTCCACGGACAGCGTGGAGTTCCTAGAAGAAATTCCTTTACTCATCGAAATCCTATTTCCGCATTCAAGAGAGTGATTCATTTGAGTCATTCGTCAGACAATTCCCGTGGATTACCACATCTATTCGCGAAGGGACCTTTACGGTCGGCCTTCATTATTTCGATTTAAACGAAATCCAACATGGAATTACTGGCCAACCTCTCCGTTCTTGTATTTCGATATTTATTCTGAATTCCGCCAATCCTTATTTAGTTCCGATAGAATTCTTTTTCAATTTCTTTCCTCCTTCTTCCGTTACTATTCAAGAAATAAAAAAAAACCAGTGTGCTCTGCTTGTCCTGAATTCTCATTCTTTGGCGATTTAATCCAACTAACATGCATAAAATTTAAATAATTATTAAATAGTCGTCAAATGTCAAATTAATTAGCTATATAATAAAGATTATCGCGTCGATCTATAATATGTAAATTATATAATATATAAATTAGTTTGTAATAAATAAACTTATTAAGATATAATCTTGTTCTTTATCTTTTTCGATTGATAATGGTCAGGAACAATAATAATTTTAAACAATAATAATTTTACTTTTTCGCTTTAATTTTAAAACCCTAAAAACCTCGTAGTTGTTTAACCTTGCTCTTTTCAGAGATCGCACGTGGTCCATTTTCGAGTTAAAGGGAATAGATTCCTTGACTCGAAATTCGGACCGACAATCGCATCGCTCGTAGGAAACAGATATCATAGCGTCCTTTCGAGACGTTGACCCATATTCCGAGGCGAGCATGAAAAAAGTGCATTCGACTCGCGATACTCACCTCTGTGCGGATACCTGTGAGACAAGAATCTGATCGTGTCCAGATATCCTCACCATTCTCGCTCCTCTTCTCTCCAGTAGGATCATAATTTTACAATCTCCATTAGTTTGGAACGTAACAGACTAAGTAAATTTGGGGGCTCAGTCGAAATTTTAAGTGCGATCTTTGTAAGCAGGTATGAATACGAGGTCTACATCTAACAAAAGTGAAGTTAATAATCTTTATAAAACCGCTATAGAGAATCAGGACAAGTCTAATCTTACAATACACTTTTGCGTCCTCTTATTTTATCCATAAACAAATTTACTTTTCGCTAAATAACTCCAAGATTGACCAAGATCTTTAAAATTCTAACTAATACACTTGTCTCCGACGCTTCCGAGGATATCATAATTCAACCGGCAAAGAAATACAATTGAATATACTCCTAAGTATACTCCTTCTCAAAAGACAATGGCGAATCCGAATCCATTCGCTACATTAAAATACGCGGTCAAACCCGTCCCTTTTTTCGATGGTAAAAATATTCCGCTAATACTTTATTGAGAAATGTGAGGAAGCAAAATCCATGTTGCCTGCGGAAACTGAATCTCAATTCATAAAATTTATTAGATAATATGGGCGCAGCTGTACAATTCAAGACCAAGATTTTGACAGCGTATCTCAAGTAACAAAATATCTAAAGCAAGTTTATGACCAAAAAATATTTATCAGTTGCAAAGAGAATCAAGTAATATCTATCAAAAGAACGAGGAAGTTACTTACGCGATAAAATTCTGGGGAAATATTAAAAGTACATAAATTTTCTTCCTAATCGAAACATCAACTATCATTAGAGAAGGATGTATAAATGTTTCATTAGAGAACTAAAAATCGGAGATGGAACAGAGAATATTTAGCAAGATATTTAAACGTTCAAGAAATCATAGCTGATGCTTTGAGAATAGAAAGGGAGCTACACTCAATGACAGATTTATGATAAGGGCACAGTAATACAGCAGATAAAAATACTAGATATTAATAAATTACGAAACGTGTCAAATTTATAAGGAAGGGCATTCAGCCTCTAATTGCAGGAAAATAACTAATTTAGGAACTGAAATTTTAATATATCAAATTTGTAAAAAACATGGGCATAGCGCCGATAAATGTCGGCTTCACGACCCTCGAGCTCAATGATCTGTTAATGTAATATACACGGAAATAATATTATTTGTTAACTTTGTTTCAAATCTGGTCATAATGATAAATTTTGTAAAACAAGTAATAACTAATAACAATAATCAGAATAAGCCCTCTATAATCTGTCAATGGTGTAATAAGCCTGGTCATTCGGCCAATAATTGTTGGAAAAAACAAAACGAGCAATGTAATTCGGAAAAGGCAAAAATTGTTTGTCAAATTTGCAATAATTTTGGATATGTTGCCAAGGATTGTCGATCTAAGATGAAACAAGATGCTACATCTTCAGGCTCACTATGTTGTCGCTATTGTAAAGAGCAAGGGCATCTCCTTGACAACTGTGAATTACGCATCGCAAGTAACAGAAGGCGAATAAATAATCAGAAAAACTCCGATGGCCTCTCGAAGTCAGGTGTGCAACAGGAATCTGCACGGATCTCACACCTGCCATCGCCACAAAAAACTCAGTAGGTAAAAATGTGGCAGAAGTGCAATCGGTAACGATAAATCTCGACAAACATAGTCGCGTGCCCCTATTCAGGTAAAACTTTACTAATCCACTTCATATATATATATATATATAAAACTTTTATGTCAGACACCGATTTAGGACCAAACATAATTAAAGAAAATTTTATCTCAAGAGATATCACTGTCAACCATAATAATAAGTATATTAAAATTAAATGGGATAATTGAATATCCTAATTACTAGTATATTTTGGAAAAACTTTACCACTTTTTGAAAATAAAGTAACTTTTCATATTTGTTTTTATATATTGCATCAAACGTGATGCAATATATAAAAACTTCCAATCACACAATCAGGCATATTGGGTAATGATTTTTTCAAACAGATTTCCTCAAAAATAGATTACGCGAAGGATATCTAGACAAATCAGGAATTACTATACCCTTGTTTTCTCCAGAAACCATTACAGGATCACCGCGAACAGAATCATTGTTTTATGTAAGAATAGAAAATCCCGAAATAAAAATAGGATACATCCCAAAAATAAAGGTAAGTCCATGGAATTTATTTAGGGGACACCATAGTAGAAAATATCTCTGGAAAAATATTTCAAAACATTATAAATACTCTGGATGAAGAAGTGGAGGCCCAAATACCAACGTTGTAATACCTTAAACCTTTAAATGAATTATTTGATAACTATGAAGATTATCAAGTAGAGACTGCGAATATGTCAAATTTGTGTAGCCAGAAAACAAGAGTATTGTGAGATATTCGACAGCGACACAAACAATACTACGAGGGCAAGTCAGTAGTTCTTAGAAAATCTGTCACAGGGCACTCGCAGTGTCATGTCACATTATTTTTTGATAAGTAGCATCTCTCAGCTGATTACTGTCAAATTTTTAACGGAATTCATCACGTGGTTTCATTTCTGTAGACGATTAAAGCGGACAACCTTTGTATTTTTTGCAAAACGGAAAAAATGAGTTTCGTGCAATGATTAAACATCTACATATGAAAGGTTTAATGCCAAAAAAATGATAAAGCCGAGTTGAATAATGTTCATAACACATGTGTACCAGCGTTTGCGACTGTATACAATTGAGTGAATGAATTTAAACGTAATCGTACATCCACATGTGATGCACCTCGTTCAGGACGTCCAATTAAGGCTGCTACGCCAGAAATCATTGATAAAATTCACGATATTATTTTGACTGATCGACGAGTGAAAGTGCGCGAGTTTGTTGAGGCCACAGGCAAAATGATTTCAATTTTGCACGAACAATTAGGCATGAAAAAGCTATCGGCAAGATGGATGCCGCATTTGCTCACTATGGATCATAAGTGCGACCGTGTGATAATTTTGTAACAATATTTGGAGATGTTTCTGTAATCCAGTTGAATTTCTGCATCGATTCATTACTGTGGACGAAACATGGATCCATTACTTCACACCCGAGACGAAGGAACAGTCAAAACAATGGACTTCATCTGAGTGAACCAGTTCCGAAGAAGGCGAAGACCGTAAAATCGGCCGAAAAGATGATAGCCACAGTTTTTTAGAATGCACGTAGCATAATTCATATCGATTATCGCTTTCGTCGAAGCAAACGATCAATGGTGATTATTATGCAGCCTTATTCGACCGTTTCAACAACATTTTAAAGAAAAAACGTCCCCATTTGGCAAAGAAGAAAGTGCTTTCATCAAGACAATGCACGGATTTATTTACACATGCCCGGCACCGATGGTCAAATTCAACAAATTCCGCTATGAATTGCTTCCTCATCCAGTATATTCACCAGATTTAGCCCCCTGCGACTATTTCCTGTTTCCAAACCTGAAGAAATGATTCGGAGGAAAGAGATTCACCACCAGAGAGTAGCTCATCGCCGAAAAGAGGCTTATTTTGAAGGACAAATCATATTATTCGGACGGATTGAAAAAGTTGAAAAATCGTTGGATCAAGTGTATCGAACTGAAAGGAGATTATGTTGAGAAATAATCTTATCGATTGAGAAAAGTGAATCGATAAAAAAAAATATGTTTTACAATACTATATTTTTCTAAAAACTTATTGACTTGCCCTCGTAAATGATAATATAAATGATAATGAAGATATAATGTCGAAACCAGATAATGGGGAAACTGCAATTGATGAGGAGAATGTAATAACTAACAAATCTGCCCAAAACAAGAGTGGGAATAAAATTAAAGAGGAAAATCAAGATATAAATTTAAATAAAAATTTCAATCTAGAGGAAGATTTTCAATCCTCCTCCTCTAGATTCCCAAATCCTTGGAGGGGGAAGTTACCAAACCCCTCCTGAAAATCTAATCGATTCCTTGGAAATCCTTGGAAAGGGAAATTACCAAATCCTTCCTGACAATTTATCCAATTTCAAGATACTTGGAGGGAAAAATTTCCAAACCCCTCCTGAAAATTTGTCCAAATCCCAAATCTTTGGGGAGGGGGGGGGTTTCCAAATCTCTCCTGAAAGTTTAAATAATCTTAGAATTCCAAAGGAAGATTACCTCCATAATAAATTCTACTTCTGTTGATTGCGAGGAGGGAAGTAACCAAATCTATCTATGCAATACAACTCAATCTTATTTACAAAAATCAAAGGGACACATTAACATCTAAAGAAAGAATAAAATTCCCAAAAGTTGGAACATTCACGAATAATAATAACGAAACTCTTATGTTACCTTGGAAGAACTTATGAAAGAATGCGATCACGTAATTCTAATGTCAAATCCTCTTACAATTACAAAAAGAAAAATAATCCGTCTTCGAAAATTCTTGCATTAACGCAATTCCAATCCCAAGAAATAATAGAAAAATTTATGCGCAAACGAAACAAAAGGAGAGAGCAGAAAAGAATAAAATACCGCTCGAATGTTTTACATTGTCAGAGAAACCTGATAAGAATAAACTTACAGAAATTGTGGAATTATTACGCTTAAAATATTTAAATGCACAAGAAGAGAAAAGCGTGATAAATCTTATACCTAATAGTCAAGACAAATATTTCATATTCCTGAAAAAAGACTAACTGTAACTAACGTATTGCAGTATCAGATACCTACAACAGAAGATTGACCTATAAACACACAATAGATTTCCGGAGTTTCATAAAGAAGAAACAAATAAACAGAAAGTCGAAGAATTGCTTGAAGGAGGTATCGTAAAACTTTCTTTCGTCTTACAATATGAATAGTCCCGAAAAAAGAGGATTCGAAGAAAAACAAGAGATGGAGAATGGTATTAGATTTTCGCGCTCTGAACGAAAATACTGTCGGAAACGCATATTCATTATTTAATATTATATTGTTGACATTTTAGACCAATTAGGTAGAACACGATATTTTTCTGTATATTTTGGCTTCTGGATTCCATCAAATAAAAATGGATCCTGCGGACAGCCATAAAACTGCTTTTACAATTCCTTTCGGGCATTACGAATTCGATCGCATGCCCTTCGGATTAAAAAATGCTCCCGCCATCTTTCAGAGATTAATGGATCTGATACTATCGCGATTACAAGGAATTATTTATTTATATTGGATGATATTGTCATATCTGCCGCATCATTAGAGGAACACGAAGAAAAATACAATCTAATAGATCGATTTAGTAGAGCTAATCTAAAATTACAGCCGAACAAATGTGAATTTTTGAAAACAGAAGTAACATATTTAGGGCACATAATCAGCAAGGATGGAATCAGACCGGATCCTAAAAAATTAAACGCTGTAAAGCATTTTCCGAAACCTCCGAAAAACATTAAATAATTTCTGGGATTAGCAGGATATCATCGCAGATTTATATCAAGTTTCTCAAAATTAGCGAAACTGATAAATTTATTGAAGAATGACATGACTTTCAAATGGACATCTGCTCATTCTAGATATTAAAACAAAGATTATGAAGAATCTATTTTACAATACCTTGATTTTTCAAAATCTTTTATTTTAACAACAGCTTCTGGAACAGCCATGGGAGGCATCTTGTCATAAGGCGAAATAAATAAAGACCAACCAATAGCATACGTTTTACGAACCTTGACCGACAACGAATTAAAAGATACATATGAAAAGGGTTAGTAATAGTATATTGTGTTAAACATTTCCGACCATATCTATACAGATGAAAATTCACATTGATCACAGATCATAAACCATTACTCTGGTTTATGAAGAATGCACTCTGGTTAAGATGCAAATATGAGAATACTTCACTGGAGACTAAAGCTCGCCGAATACGACTATGACATTGTATATAAAACAGATAAAACCAATGTAAATGCTCTGTCAAGAAATCCTATAAATCTCGAAGAAGTAAAATATAATTAGTCCTAATAGATTCTGGAATCCTGACGATCTGAAAGAGAGAGAAATGAGAAATTTCTAAAATGTTAGAAGAAATCAATGAAGAAGAAGAGGACGAAAATTTTGAATTATATCTTTTCAACGACGAAAAAGACGAAAATCAGCTGCCTGACAGTAATTCATCCGACGAAAATACAGACTCAATCATTCACACACGAGGAACTGAATCATCGAGATTATAAATAACCGAAAAAGCATTAATCCATGAGCCACCTAATAATAAAATATAAACCCAAAGAATGTTCATCGAGAAATCGTAGGAAGAGGAAGACAAAATCGAAGAAGTAGAAGATAGAAATGATCAATTAGACAAAGAAAGAAATATCGAAGAAAGTACTAACGATGAAGAGGAAAGATCGGATAATCATAAAAACAACAACAATCAAGGTTTGAGAATAAAAATAACCAGACAACATAATAAATAGTCGCGATTTATTGTTTTTATGCAAGGATAATAGTAGAGTAGATAGGCCGGTTCTAATCCACTTTGTGTTAGTGCGTATACGTATATGCGGTATGTATGTGTGTGTGTGTGTGTGTGTGTGTGTGTGTGTGTGTGTGTGTGTGTGTGTGTGAGAGGGAGTTAAGGAGAGGGAGCACATAGACGTTAGGATCTCACGGAGGATGACGTCATAGGGAGAGGATGAAAGCGCGTCATCGGGGAAGGAGATACTTCTCCCTCTCGCTCTCATCCGTTGCGTTTTCTTTTTAACCCGTTGTCCTCTCTCTCTTCACTCGTGTAGGATGCAATCCTTTCTGTCCCATTCGTGCAGCCCTATACTTATTACTTGCGCTCTCTTTTCTTCCCGTTACATTGTCCTTTCTTTTCTTCTTTTACACAGGATTTTATTAAATAGATATGATATTTATGATTTTTAATGATACGACTTAGAAACTAATTATGATAATATTTTTATGAATTTTTAATAATATATCCTACTAACACTAATTAATAATATTCCCTTTTATCATATAATACAAATGCCTAGTGCACTTTCTTTTTAATTATTAGGTGTACAACTTTGCTTCCGCCGTTTTTTTCCGAAATTCGAGGCTTTATTGTAAAGGGTTTTAAACTGGTTATACATTTATGATTCAAAGTATTGTCCATCGCTGGCCACTACTTTCTCCCATCTTTCGGGTAGCGTACGAATCCCGCGTCGAAAAAACTGGTCATCTTTTGAGGCTATCCACGA
>Ga0157363_1006116_pt1 | contig 11297 bp, 11 predicted proteins | sample AttsexASBM1_FD_111477 | JGI IMG/M metagenome (GOLD analysis project Ga0157363, IMG submission 111477) | Fungus gardens microbial communities from leaf cutter ant in Ribeirão Preto, State of São Paulo, Brazil - Atta sexdens ASBM1 | ecosystem: Host-associated > Fungi > Mycelium > Unclassified ...
CGCAGACATGATTATCCCTTGGGCGAAAAACAACGGTTAAACAGCGTATTTTTTCTGTGAGGAAAACATTTGTTGTTCGGCAGACGCGCAGCGTTTGCCACTGGTACTTGAAAACAGATATTGGCGGGCGGCGGACCACTGCAAGCCAACCAGACTGCCTTCTTCATAGCGTTGCATACCCGGCACTTTGACGGTCACAAGCTCGGACAATCCTGCAAGCTGACAGGCCAGTAAAGTGTCAGACCCCATATATTCATAACTGATAACCCGCGCGGTGAGCGCCGCATTATCAGCGGAGATAAGCTGTATATCCTCGGCACGAAGCCCCAGGCTGAGTGCGACCTCATCGCTACGCTCCACCACGGGAGCCTGTAGATGACTGAGATAGTGCTGCTCACCTTTCGCATGCAGTGGCAAGATGTTCATCGGTGGCGAACCAATAAACTGCGCAGCGAAAATAGTGGCAGGATTGTTGTAAAGGTCGTTGGGGGTACCGTGCTGCTCAATATGGCCGTCATTCAGCAGGATAATGCTGTCCGCCATGCTCATCGCTTCTGTCTGGTCATGCGTGACATACAGCATGGTCAGTGCCAGTTTCTTTTGTAACGCGCGAATTTCACGACGCATGCTTTGACGTAGTTTGGCATCAAGGTTGGACAGCGGTTCATCCATCAAACACAGATTATTGTTGGCGATCACCGCCCTACCCAGCGCCACGCGTTGCTGCTGTCCACCCGAGAGTTGCGAAGGTAGCCGATCGAGCAGTTTATCCAGCTCCATGAGTTTACTGACGTCATCCAGGCGGGTGCTAAACGTCTGCTTGTCTTCCCCACGCGCTTTCAGACCAAACATCAGGTTCTCACGTACATTGAGATGCGGAAACAGCGCATAGGATTGAAATACCATGGAGAGCTTGCGCTGCGACGGCGGTAAATGTGTGATATCGCTGTGTTTGAAATGGATCTCGCCGCTGTCGGCGGTTTCAAGCCCGGCAATAGTGCGCAGCAGCGTGGATTTTCCACAACCAGAGGGGCCAAGCAGCGCGACAAAGCTGCCTTCTGCGGCGTCAAAGCTGATGTCGTTCAGGGCGATTTTTTCGCCCCAGGCTTTAGTGATGTGATGAAGCGAAAGGTGGCTCATGCGTCCGCAGTCCTGAAAACAGAATGGCGGTAAGCTAGCTTAGGGAAATGAAGGATTTATGTTACTGGAGTGACGGTTGAGTGACTGGAATAAGCCATTATTGAGCTATAAGGATGTGAGCAAGGCCATTATAGGGTTTATAAAAATTAAAAAATGCGGCGATAATCGCCGTTTAATTAAGATATAACAAACCAAGAGCCTTGCCAGGTTTGCTTAATTTAAAATTAACGGCGATAATTGCCGTCATCTGACTACCATGCAAACCAAAACAATGCTAAACGCTGAAAGTCGCAAAAAACTGAAACTGATGCTTCCTGCGGGATTGCTTGCCACTAAACCTTGGTTAGTCACACAGGGTTTAAATCCTCACTTCATTGATAATGCTGTCAAAAGCCAAACGCTGCTGACACTGACCCCCGGTGTGTATGTGCGTGAAATGTCGCAGCTTAACTGGAAAGGCGTTGTCACCTCATTGCAAAGAATGAGTTCCTTCCCCGTGCATGTCGGTGGCTTGAGCGCACTAGACCAAGAAGGACTCGCTCATTATCAATCACGTAGCAAACATATCCACATCGAGCTGTACGCAGAATCCGCCTTGCCTGCATGGCTGAATAAAATCGATAACAACATTCATTATGAATGGCACAGCACCCGCCGATTATGGCCTGCTTCATTGATGCAGACGACAAACTACCTTCGTGAAGATCACTGGCGAGAGTCACTTCCGCCCTTGCTTTACTCCTCACCTGAGAAAGCGATACTGGAGGCCCTGGCTGGGGTTCCAACAACCATGAGCTTTGAACATGGCGATCATCTGATGCAAAGCTTATCCAACCTATCACCTAAAAAGATGGATGCCCTTTTGCGAGCCAATTCCAGCATTAAGAGCAAACGATTATTTTTATGGCTATCTCAACAGCATAATCATGCCTGGTTCAAATACCTTAAACCGGAAGAATATGACTTGGGTGTGGGTAAACGTGAAATAGCACGTGGCGGCCGATTGGATAAAACATGGAATATAACTGTACCCAGGGAATCGATGTAAATGGACCGCCAAAGTGTTTATTATAAGCAAGTACAGCTATTGCTGCAGGTCCTGCCAATCGTCTCGCTGCATGACTGCTTCGCACTCAAAGGTGGCACAGCGATAAATCTCTTTATTCGTGATTTACCCCGTTTATCCGTCGATATTGACCTGGTTTTTCTGCCCGTGATGGATCGTCAGCAATCTCTAATGACTATCCGTTCGAAGTTGGATGAAATCACGAATAGCATTATCGCGAGAATAACGGGCAGCACGGTGATTAAATCTTACGAAGATAAAATGGACGCGTTGAGACTCACGGTAACGCGTAGTGGCATACAGATAAAAATTGAGTTATCTCCCGTATTGCGTGGCACCGTTTATGAACCTTCGGTTATCTCAGTGAGTGATTCCGTTGAGGACGAATTTGGCTTCGCAGAGACGCTAGTCGTCGCTTTTGCTGACCTCTATGCGGGAAAAATATGTGCAGCTTTAGATCGCCAACACCCTCGTGATTTGTTTGATATTAAGTTTTTGCTTGATAATGAAGGAGTCACAGAAGAATTGCGCAAGGCACTGCTGGTCTATTTAGTTAGCCACCCTCGCCCATTATCAGAATTGTTGAGGCCTCAATTAAAAGACATAGCCAGTGTTTATGAGGGTGAATTTCGTAATATGGCGGAGATTGATGTCCCAAGGGAGGAATTGGAAGCAGCAAGAACCCAATTAATTGAGACGATAAATCATTCAATTACCGATCAAGAGCGCCAATTTCTACTGACATTCAAAAATGGAACACCAGACTGGGCCTTATTGGGATTAACAGATGTTGAGCAATTACCCGCCGTACGATGGAAATTACATAATTTATCTAACATGCAACCATCTAAACATACGGAAGCGCTGGCAAAACTCAAGGACGTATTGCAAATAACTTCATAGCTAAGCCATGCAGAATGGCTTAGCCACTGAAGACAAATTACTGCGACATACTCAAAATCGTGCGAATATTTTGTGCCGTCGTCGCGACAATATCGATTGCGCCCGTGCGTAGTGCGCCGAGAATGGCCATGGCTTTTGTATTCTCGGAGGCAATCGCAATCACGCAGGGGATCTTACGCAATTCTTCGATGCTGAGGCCAATGACACGGTCATTCATCACCGTATCGACATGCTGCCCTTGGGCATTGAAGAAGTCGTAACCCGCCACATCGCCGGTCACGCCCTGATTCACATGCGCATCAATAATTTCATGCGGCGTGAACCAGCCGAGTTTCACCATATAGCTGTTTTCATTCATATCACCGATGCCCACTATCGCCACATCGGCCTTACGCGCCCGGTCCAGCGTCTCTTTGATGGTGCCGTTTTGCATAAAGGCATCACGGAGTGCACGGTTCTCGACATAGGCCGGGGCATACAGGGTTTCACTGATACCACCAAATTTCTTCGCCAGACGACGGCTAATGTGATCGGCATTAATGGCATCACCGGGGCGATGCGTCCCGCCAATGCCACTGATAAACAGACAATTGCGCGTCGGCACCTGACCGGGATAATCAGCAACCGCCGCCACGTTGCGTCCCTGTCCTACCGCCACGATGGCATTATCTTTCAACGACTGTGCGAGATGTGATGACACCAACGCAGCAACCTGACGGCGTTGCTCGTCATCATCGGGTGAATCCAAGGCAATCAGTGCGCGTTGCAGTTGGGGAAAACGGTTTTGCAGCTGTTGTTCAAGACGTGTACTGAACACCGGATGGTAGCGCACATTAATCTCGACGATACCCTCTTCACGCGCGCGCTTGAGCAGTCGGCCAACTTTAATGCGGGAAATCCCAAACTTACGCGCAATCTCCTCCTGGGTGATTTCGTCCTGATAATAGGCTACAGCAATTTCTGTCAGCAGCTCGGAGTCCTGAGAAAGCGTGTTTTTTTCCATCCGTTACCTGTCTTGTATCGTGACACTTGATTTGAGGAAGGAGTTATATCATTGATACGACTCGCTTCGCCAGACAGCGGCGTCGCGAGTCGTAAGACGCATCACGCTTAGCGTTTGATTGCGTCGATTTTCAACATACGGGCGATCACGATATCCAGCTCTTTCTGTTCGAAGATCTGTTTCCAGTCTGGCTTAACAATTTTCTCGCGGCCGTACTCCATCGCAATCATACAGGCATCAGAGAACGGGTTGGTGGCGCGGAAAGCCACAGCCAGCGCGATCTGAATATGACCGTACAGCATCGCTTTCGCGGCTTCTTCTGGCACACCGCTGTGTTTCACGGTTTCATCCAGCGCTTCTTTCATGAACGCGCCAACCATGCAAGCAACGGTTTCCACCAGCGTTGGCTCCAGGTACGCCAGCTGCGTCACGGTAACCCAATGCACTTCTTCGACTGGGCCGTACATCACGCTGATCACTTTGCTCAGTTCGGCTTTCTGCGCATCGCTACCGGTTTCATACGAAGCCGCAACGTGCTGAACAGCGGCGATACCGCCAAAGGCATCCGCATGTTCTTCTTTGGTGTAACGCTCCAGGAACACTGACGGGTGGCAAGGATGGGCAACTGCGTATTCAATGCCATCACGATGCGCAATCAGGTTAGCGTAAGCTGCAGCAGGGTCCAGCGTCAGCAAGATGGCCCCCGCTTTCATCTGCGGCACCACGCCTTCTGACACTTTGCCTAACACGATATCCGGCACCGCCAGGATCACCACATCACTGACCGGCACCACGGAAGCAGCATCCGACAACTCACGGCCTTGCGCAGTGACTTGTTCCTGCGCCTTCGGGGAGTTTTCAACGTAAAACACCTGGTATTCGCTTTTCTGGAAGTTGGCAGAAATACGCATACCCATTTTGCCGCCGGCGCCAATCACGGTGATGGTTTTCAATGTATTGCTCATCGGTATTACTCCTGATCTTGTTTACTACGTAAGAATTCAACGGTGCGACGAGTCCACTCGGCTTCTCGCTCGCAGGTCAACGCGGCATCGTCTTGCCACGGCAACCAGTGTTCGACTATCTGGTTAATCTCTCTTTCTACCGGGCGCACGCTGGCGATCATCCGGTCATAATCCAGCAGGCCTTCGCCCATCAGGCAGCCCGCATAGGTAAAGCCGACCCAGCCATCACGACGTGTAAAGGCGAAATCTTTGATGTGCAGATTGCCAACACGCGCGGCAGTATTGGCGATGACCTGCTCAGGCAATTCCAGCCCTGCCACGCAGTTAGCCGGATCCAGGCAGACACACAGCCACGGCGACAAGAACTTATTAATCACTGACATCATTGCGCCGCTGTTGACCTGCTCGTAGGTCTCCAGACACAAACGCACCTGCTGACGCGCAAAATCCGGCAAAACAGCAGCAATCAGTTCAGCCGCTTCATCCAGTGACGGGCGGTGATCGGCGGTGTAAAACATCGAGCGCACCACGCGCGCATCGAGAATATTCGCCATATGCAGATAACGACGCAGATGGGCGGTGCCCAAGCCGCGTGTACCCAGCTCAAGCGTGATGCCAAGCTTGTCGGCCAGTTGGCGAAGATCCTGCAACTGCTCGTCTGACCAACTTTCAATCGCCGGGTAATCACAAATTTGAAATACCGACACATCCATCTCAGCGGTCTGTTGCAGCATCTGCTCCAGCGTCAGTGGATTCGGCACTTTGCTGGACATGCGCCAGAAAAAGGCATAGGTACTGAGTCCGATACGGCTCATTAACGGATCTCCTTGGCCAGCACGCTGGCTTCTTCAATGATTTGCGCCAGCGCGTTAGGATCGTGGGCAAAGCGGCCGAGGAACAGGCCGTTGACGTCTGCGCCCAGACGCTGAATCAGTCCCGGTCCCGCGCTGCCGCCATAAATAATTTTCAATGTGATGCCGTTTGGCGTTTTCAACTGCTGCAGGCCCGCACAGACCGCGCGGATGTAGCTGTCGGGGGCGGGCTGCGGTGCGCCAATCGCCCATTGCGGTTCATAGGCAAAGAACACTTCACCACTCAGCCCTTGTTGCGTGGCATCCGCTAAGGCTTCGGCGAGCTGCTGCTCACACAATGCAATCGCTTGCTCCGGCTCAGCCTGTTGCTCTTCGCCGATACATAACACCGGCGTTAAACCATGACGCAGAGACATGGCGACCTTGGCCGCAATTTGCGCTTTGTCTTCATGGAAATGACGACGACGTTCTGCATGACCAATCTCGGCTAGTGAACAACCCAGCTCCTGCAACATGCTGGCACTCACCTCACCGGTCCAGGCACCGTTCTCGGCCTGACACACATCCTGCCCACCAAAGCGAACCGGCGTTTTAGCAAAGATGTCGGCAACGGCTGGAATGGCAGGATACGCAGGCAGAACGAACAGCCCCACTTCTCCGTTTTTCACTGCCGGAAGCTGCGCCAGCCCGGCTACTTTGCGGCACCAGTCCAATGTTTGCAGATAACCGAAATACATTTTCAGGCTGACGCCGAGCCAGATCTTGGGCTGAGACATTGTGATGCTCCTTACTGAGAGGCTTTCTGTTCTTTTAGCAAATCGCCAACCCTGTTGACGATCATCGCCAGCGAAATCGCACCGGCATCCGGCGTGCCAACACTTTTCTCTGCTAACGGGCGAGCACGCCCCATTTTTGGCACAAGATGCGCCGTATCTTGCGCGGCCTTATCGGCCACTTTCGCCGCCGCCAGCCACGCATCGGTCAGTGAAGCTCCCTCTGCGACTGCTGCGTTAAGACTGTCGCTAAACGGCACCAACACATCAACCATGGTTTTGTCGCCGACTTTTGCTTTACCAAAGTGCATGATGCCGTCTTTGGCGTCTTTTACCCCAGCAGCTACACGTTGTGCATCCGGCGATTGATTGTCACCAATCGAGGTGCCCAGCGCGGTTAAGGCCACTCCCCATAACGCACCTGAAGTACCACCAGCTTTGTCTGCCCAGGCATCCGCCGCACGGCACAGCAAACTCCCTGCTCCCGCACCACGTGCAGCCACTTCACGCGCTTTTTCCACCGCGCCGAGCACACCACGTTCCATACCAATACCGTGGTCACCGTCACCGGCGACAGCATCAATGTCGCCCAGCTTTTGTGCGTTACGCTGTAACAAGTCAGCGACAGACTCCAGAATGGTTAAGACTCGCTGCGCGCTCTGCTGAGATTCAGCAGAAGCCTGAGGCAGCGCTTCTTCAGTACTCTCTTCGCATTCGGCGTCACTTAAAGGCTCAGCGATCAGGACACTTCCTTTACGATAAGCCGGCGCATTGGCGGGGGCACGCCACAGTGTTTCCAGTTCATCATCCAGCCACATTAGCGTCAGAGAAACACCCGCCATATTGAAACTGGTGACAAACTCGCCCACGTCAGGCTCAACCACCTGCAATCCTGCCGCATCAAGTAACTGCGCTACGCGGCGATAGACCACAAACAGTTCTTCGTACTTCACTGAGCCTAAGCCGTTCAGGATCACCGCGACGCGCTGACCTGCAACCTGTTTGATGTCTGCCGGCAATTCATTCAGCAGACGTTCAACAAAAATCTCCGCCAGCTCATCGGCCCGTGGGACGTCGGTTTCGCTGATACCGGGCTCACCGTGAATCCCCAGACCCAGCGCCATGCGCCCTTTTTCGACTTCAAACAGTGGATGCGACGCGCCAGGTAAGGTGCAACCCGCGAAGGCCACGCCGAAGGTACGGGTGCGATCGTTAGCGTGCCGTGACTTTTTCAGCACGGTAGCCAGATCGTCGCCCGCCTCTGCTGCAGCACAGGCCGCTTTGAAGACACACAAGTCACCCGCCACACCGCGACGTTTCATCAGCTCATCTTTGCTGGCGCTGGAGATGTCATCGGTTACCGCCAGAATTTCGCAGGCGATGCCTTCAGCACGCAGGCGTTCGCAAGCCTGGCCAAAGTGCAGTACGTCACCGGCATAGTTACCGAACATCAACAGAACACCTGCGCCGTTATGGGCAGCGCGGGCCACATTGTAGATCTGCTGGGCAGACGGCGAAGCAAACAGGTTTCCCATTGCCGCACCGTGTGCCAGCCCTTGTCCAACCAACCCGGCGAAGGCCGGATAATGACCGGAACCGCCGCCCACAATCACCGCAACCGTATTGGGCTGGCTGCGCGTACTGCGCACCACACCACCGGTGACCTGACGAACTTTATCGGCGTTGGCGGCGACAAAGCCTTCAATGAGTTCAGCAGCAAAGGCTGAAGGTTGATTAAACAGGTATGTCATTTTAGTGCTCCTGTGCGATAGAGGTCGGCTGAGACTGCGGACGTTGGCGATTTAGTAACAGCATGAGAACGGCAGACAGCAGCATGAATCCGCCGACCACAAACATCGGTAAGACGTAGCTGTTGGTGGCGTCGTGCAGTGCGCCAGTGATATAGCCCGCGGAGAAGCCCGCCACGTTTCCTAAGGTATTAATCAGTGCAATGGCAGCCGCAGCGGACGCACCGGTCAGGAACTGCGTTGGCAGTGTCCAGAAGTTTGGTAACGCTGCGAAGATAGAGCTCGCCGTAATCGCAATCACCATGATGGTGGTAAACGGTGAATCCATATACAGCGCCAGGGGAACGCTGATACCGCCCGCCAGTGCTGGGATCGCAATATGCCAGGTTTTGCAGCCGCGACGTGTGGCATCTTTTGACCAGAAGTACATCACCACGGCGGCAATCAGGTATGGCACGCCGGTGATCAAGCCTTTCTGCATCACGTTAAAAGTGGTACCGAACTGCTGCTGGAAGCCGCCGATAATGGTCGGCAGGAAGAAGGCCAGCGCATACAGGCCATAGATAAAGCCGAAGTAGATCAGGCACAGCGTCCACACACGACCGTTGCCCATCACTGAACGCAGGCTGTGTTTCTGATGGCCCTGCTTCTGCTGATGCTCCGCTTCGAGCTCATTGGTCAGCCAGGTTTTCTCTTCAGCCGTCAACCATTTCGCCTGACGCGGTGAATCCACCAGCCAGAACAGCGCCGCAATACCGATCAAGATGGCCGGAACTGAGACACCGAGGAACATCACTCGCCATCCGTCCAGACCAAACAAACCGTGTTGCTCAATCAAACCTGCCGCTAATGGCGCACCGAACACTACGGTTAGAGGTTGTGCCAGATAGAACAGGGACAGAATTTTGCTGCGATGACGCCCCGGTACCCACATGCTCAGATAAAGAATCGCGCCTGGGAAGAAGCCCGCTTCCGCGATACCCAACAGCAGGCGCAACGTATACAGCCCTTCGACACTGCTCACCCAAGTGAACAGTAAGGAAACAATCCCCCAGCTGATCATGATGCGCGCCAGCCAGCGACGCGCGCCGAACTTGTGCAATGCCAGGTTGCTTGGCACCTCCAGCAGGATATAACCGATAAAGAAGATGCCCGAGGCCAGACCAAACTGTACGCCCGTCAGACCGAGGTCTTGCGTCATACCGTTAGGCCCAGCAAATGAGATGGCTGTGCGGTCGAGGAAGTTAATAAAGAACATCAGCGCCACGAAAGGCACCAGACGCCAGGAGATTTTACTGATAGCGGACTTCTCGACCGCTGTCATGATTTGCTGACTCATAACGCACCTCCGTGACGTGCGTGGTTAAAGCTTTTGATTGGTGTTGACCAGACGCCAAGGGGGCGCTGGTTGCAGGTGTACTGAGAGGTACGGTGTAAATGACACATGTTCGAGTCCTCGATGGGTCTTCTTGTACATTGGTATCGTTATGCGAACAAATGAACACTACACGTATAATTGTGCAGCCCTCAACTGCAAAGCGTGAAAATGTGACCCTGCTCATGAGATTTAAATTTGGCGATAAATCGGAGAATTACGAGGATTTACAGCGCAGCCAGCGTGCTGCAGGCCTTCAAAGCCGGAATTGACGGGAAAAACGCACTTAAGACATATGAACAACCATTGAACATATGATGGATTTTATGGCAGGCTGTCACTGAACATCTTCTCGCCCACGTAACAAACGTTCAGGCGTAAGAACAAACCCTGCTGGAGAATGACGATGAAAACAATCGCAATTGGCGCCGATGATGCGGCTATCGAATTGAAAAACATCATTAAAAAACTGCTTGAAGAAAAAGACTATCAAGTGACGGACTACACCAATGACGCGCAAAATGACCGTCCTATGTACCCGGATGTCGCTTTTGCACTGGCAACCGCCATTCAGAAAAATGAATTTGAGCGTGGCATCCTGTTATGCGGCACCGGCATTGGGGTGGCGATCGTCGCGAACAAAGTTGAAGGCGTTCGCGCGGCACAGTGTCATGACACGTTCTCTGCTGAGCGTGCGCGTAAAAGCAATAACGCCCAGATCATGACCATGGGCGCACGTGTTATCGGTCCGGAATTGGCGAAAAATATCGTGAATGCCTGGCTGGCATCAGAGTTTGAAGGTGGCGGCTCAACTGCCAAAGTTGAGAAGATCGGTTACTACGAACAAGTTTCACATACTAAATAATTGCCGACTGCTTACCTCTGGAGATCTTTATGTCAACACGCCGGGAAAGAGCGAACGCCATCCGTGCTTTGAGCATGGATGGTGTTCAGCAAGCGAATTCAGGACATCCGGGTGCCCCGATGGGCATGGCGGATATCGCTGAAGTTTTGTGGCTCGACTTTTTGCAACACAATCCAATCAACCCTCAGTGGGCTAACCGCGATCGCTTCGTGCTGTCGAATGGCCACGGCTCAATGCTGATTTATAGTCTGCTCCACCTCAGCGGCTACGACCTGCCCCTTAGTGAACTGAAGAATTTCCGCCAGTTGCATTCAAAAACGCCGGGACATCCCGAGTATGGTTATACGCCTGGCGTGGAAACCACCACCGGCCCATTAGGCCAGGGTATCGCTAACGCCGTGGGCTTTGCCATCGCTGAGCGCACGTTGGCGGCCCAGTTTAACCGTCCTGGCCATGATATTGTCGATCACCACACCTATGTATTCATGGGTGACGGCTGCATGATGGAAGGCATCTCGCACGAGGTATGCTCCATCGCCGGTACTCTGAAGCTGGGGAAACTGGTGGCTTTCTATGATGACAACGGCATCTCTATCGACGGTCACGTTGTTGGCTGGTTTACCGATGACACCGCCTCCCGCTTTGAA
>Ga0157363_1006117_pt1 | contig 11297 bp, 5 predicted proteins | sample AttsexASBM1_FD_111477 | JGI IMG/M metagenome (GOLD analysis project Ga0157363, IMG submission 111477) | Fungus gardens microbial communities from leaf cutter ant in Ribeirão Preto, State of São Paulo, Brazil - Atta sexdens ASBM1 | ecosystem: Host-associated > Fungi > Mycelium > Unclassified ...
ATATATATTTTAAATATATACTTTATTTACATTCTAATTTCACTCTTTTCAAAGTTAAAAATTTTCTCATCTTATCTGGAATTTTGAACAAAAGTATATGGAGAGTTCTTAGAGAATTTTTTTACAAGATTTCAATAAATTCTGTAAATTTACACACATAGATACAGTATATACATAAATCCAAAGTTAATAGTTTATACTTTAATAACTTTCTACACAGATTAGATAAATCTATGTATATAGACATCTATATATAAATACATTAAAATTATTCTACCGATCACACATAGCATAATTCGAAGGGTTTATCATTTTTCATCTTGAATGTAATTTTCTAATAATTACATATTACAAAATAATAATTACATATTACAAAATGTTTCTTTGGTTATCTATAATGAGCCACAGGCTACTGAAGGAAATGCGCGACAGCCCGTGTGCATTATATAATTACAAGTTCCACAATTTGTGGCGTGTATTACATTAATACTGAGCTTCACGGTCCTACCGACCTTCCCATGTGATTAGTTTAGTTAATTTTCTCTGTTGAGGGCTTAAATTGATCCCCGGAGGCGTTGAAACGTTTAAGATTATTTCCATATATATCACCTGGCAGAAATTATAAACTATGAGTACAATTCGATCACATCACATTTTTATCAACTAAGTTTTATGAACGCTCTAAAATTTTCGAAACTTTTCTTAACATGTTAAATATTGCCAATTATTTTCTCAAGTAAGGAGAGCCTGAATAGACGAAACATGAACTGATAATAAATTTTCAACGTCTTTCTCGCTTCTCCTCGGTTTACTTGTAATAAATAAACGTTAGAAGTTTTATTGCGTTTAATATTAACCCCTACACACACAAATTATGTATACAACAACGAAACATGAGGATGTTCACCGTGACTTAATAAACTGAAACATGAATTACCTATATGAGTACAACGAACATAAAGTTATTACATAATCAGTTATCACATTAATTATTATTGTGTTTTAAAACCTCTCCGTATTATGTTACTATTTATATTAGAAACTAAATTCATATTGCACGAGAAAATGATCAGTATTATATATATAATGCAAATAATTCAGGATGTAATTAATATATTTCCGTTTTCGATTTCGAGTTTCAAGACAGCTATTACATAGTCTGAATTATTGTACAGCTTAGAGCTTTTTGTGGTGGATAACAAGGTAGGAGCTTAGCTTTCATAGCTGTCTATTGTGCGAGAAGACTTTCTTTAATGACATTACCTGGCGTCGCATTGCGTCAATGCGATATTGGCGGACTTTTCAAGCACTTCGGTTACAATGACTCTTTCATTGAAGCACGGCTAATAGAAGTCAAAACTAATTATCCCGTGAAAAGAATTGTATTTATTTCCTAAGAAATTATTACGAAATTAGAACTAATCACCTGTAAATTTATTTCATTGTCAAGATTTGGATATAACTGAAATTCTATCTTTGAATTTAATTTATTTTATTTAATCGTTGGACTTATATAAGAATTTTAGAATTCTCGGAGGAAACATAATTCTTTTGAAACCATAAAAATAGATTAAACTTCACAACGATAAAAGAATTATCACATATCTTATAATAAAGAGAAAGATTAGCTTCAATAAATGATTGAAATATGCAACTGTCATCTCATAAATAGACAGATAATTAATAATTAAACAATAGCTTTTCTAAAACTGGAACTCTTATATCGAACATCCATTTTTATCGATTCCATTTTTAATTGGCGAATTCGACCCAAATTGTAAATTGAATTAAAGTTAGTGACTAAATATTTTAAGGGAACTTTCTATCTTTAATATCAGAAAAGTTAGCACCGGCGAGGTAGCTCATGTTTAAACTCTATTTTATCTGCGAACATTTCATGAAGTACAGTTTTTGCGATACAATAGTGAAACAATAGAAGTAGCTTAGTATTTCGACCACAAACATGCAATTCATCACTTCGTCACAAGACTTTTATGACGCAGTCACGAAGTAATGTCCCGTCTTGACAACGTGCCGCGGTATCGATTTATTAGTAACCTGCACGCAATGTTGATAATAGCACAATATCAACCGACTACAAAGGCGGCTAAAAAATAATTGCCGTGTAGTTTTGTTACATTTATGAGTCGGAAATACTTTGTTCGTCTGTATTATTAGCAATATAAAGCATTTCGTAGAAATTTATTACTGTTTGGGAATATAAAATTACGATGAAGTTTTCTGCAAGAAAAACAATCATTTAGAGATAGAATGATTAAACGAAGAATACATTATATATTATGATTGTCAGTATATTACAACATTATTTATTATAACTGTACAATGTTATCACAATTTCGTTTTCTCTCTACAAAATAAGAAAGTTTTAGATACTTGATTTCTAAATTCCAGATATGATCTCTAAATATGATTTTATGATACTTTTTTGTGAAAAATCGTTCTTGAATATGTGTTACAAAATTTTCACAAGTATACTTATTCTGTCGTATTGTGACGATTTTAATTTCGCGTTATATATTAGATATGTCAATAAATAATATACCTATAGAATTATAGCATAATAACAGAAACGCACATTGCTGCTAAATTTTCATTTCTTAATTAGTATTAATTAATATTCATTTCTTAATTCTCATTTCCCCTTCCATTAATTCTCTAGGGACGAGTGTCGCAAATTTGCACCGTTCACTTTAAAATTAAATTCGTGATAAATTCGGAGTAAATTCAGAATGTGCAAATTAATTATATTTAAGAGGGAAATGTATGTAACATTTAATATTGAAATATAGTACTTCTACCCGTCAGAAAAACCAGAAAATACATTTATATAAATCAGAATGTAAATATTGATCGATTCTTCACTTGCAGTTTTGAGTAGTAAAAATTGTTTTTTTAACGATAAGACGATGCCTTAGAGAGTTAAATATTTTTATCTAAATTGCTTTGCTCTTACTTTATCATTAAACAAATTCTTAAAAAAATTATCAATTTAACAGAATGTATTCGAAACATACAACATAGTTATATAGGCAAAACAATTTCGCTTAATCAGATTATATATATAAATTATTATTCTCATTTCAATTTTAAAATAAACAATTTTGTAAACTGCATGAAAATTTAACATCCTTTTTTACATTCTCGGATATCCTCATTACTTGAATTTTTTATTACTCGTAAAATCAAAGAGATCGTGTGTGTATGTGTGTGTGTGTGTGTGTGTGTGTGTGTGTGTGTGTGTGTGTGTATGTGTGTGTGTGTGTGTGTGTGTGTGTGTGTGTGTGTGTGTTTGTATTAAATTTTTGTATGTGTATACATTTATATTCTATCTTTTTTTATAATAGAAAGTTTGTGCAATGCAACCGACAGGGGAATGTCGCCGTTGTTCTCTGGCTCGCGCATAGTCATCCGACATTATTACTCCCATTTCCCGCTCGTTATCGTGATGAAAGTGAATTATTTAGCAGCAGCTAATTAATTAGTACCATCGAGAGAACACAGCTGTCTCATCGCAATATAATTTCCCAGGCCAAGTGACCTCGCTGGTGCGTGGGATAATTACTCACGGATCTGTATTTCCGTCGCGTCTTCGAAACACTTTGCCATTATGATCATGGTTTTTTGTTGTCGCGATTATGACAGCCGGTATTGACTGCAATCGGTGATGGTACCGTGGTGATGGTACCGAAGGTAAAAGGCAGATATCTTTACACACTTTTGTTTCGCAAAAGAGGTAACGCTTGGTAACGTTCTTTTTGCGTTATCTGTAGTTATTGCAAGTTTTGCGAAAATCATTAGTTCAATTATGCCAGCTACAGTCAACCTTCTGTTTATCGATAGTAGCAAAACAGTGCATGTCTTTGCCACTCGGCATAACACAAAATAGCTTGTCTCGAAAATAATATATTGTGTACCACACGTGTATCGGAGTTTTGAATTCTAGTTGAGATAATATTTTCCACAATAAATTATTTACAGTTTTTAGTAGATAATATAGTTACTAATAAGTAGCTTGTTAATTTTATTTATGGTGCTACTATCCCAGTTCGACTTATTGCGCCTACGGTTCACTTGATGTTAAAAAATACTTCGAAATATTTTTTGATTGATCAATTAGTAAAATTCTTTCTTCCGATTGGTCAATCAAAAGTTTCGAAACATTTGTAGCGTCAAGTGGATCGCTTGCGTTTCTGCGTAAAACTAAAAATGATTTTGACGTGGCAGTTTACAGAACTGAATATGTATAAATAATATAAATTTTCAAATATTATTTAAAATTCAATAATAGATAGACCGTTGAGGTTTTCGTTATATATTTATGGTCTTAAGACATTTTTGTTCAATATATATTATTCCCAAAATAATCCTGCGACTGAATTATTTTTTCATAAAACTGTACATTACTGCAATCGATACGGTGCTATAACTAATAGTATTTATACAGCACAATGCGATAAGAGAATACCGATATGCACGATAGATAGGTTCATCGTCAATTCTTATCTGATTCATATATAAACATAAATGCGTGTACACTAGTCGCGTGTCGTTGTATTGCCAGTTCTATTTGTATGAAAACTGTCATGAAACTCGCGCATCGAGCAACTTATTCAAACAGAATGTCCTATTTAAAAGTGGTATTCTCTTTGCGATCAATGTGTATACGAATTAGTCATGTGCTAAGTGCTTACCTAAGTGTCACAAAGTACTCTGGTTACCCTTCGCTGACGTATGCACTTTTCGCCCGTGCGGTCTCCTCATATTTCCATTCCTCGTAATCGCCATATCGTATGCAGCAAGTATAATCGAAATTTTTCCAAAAACTTGGCATAAAATAATCTGTGCGAGAATCATTATTAACAATATCATTAAAATAAATTTTAATAAAGTTCAAAATGTATCAAGAGACACCAAAATATCAAAATATTACATATTAAATATCACGCATAACATATTAAACGTACAGACATATCAAATATTAAATCTCTAGACATATAAAATATTAAAATATATATATATATATATATATATACACATAAATATATAAATTACTAGGAGAAATGAAAACGTGAGTGGATATTCATTATGATCTTTTGATAAATATTATAGAGAAAAGCAATCGATTTTTGTAACGAGTTTTCATTCGTTTTTCGCAAGTCGAATCACGAGTTTATCTTGATACAATATATCTTGATACTATACGTAATGTGCAGAGAAGAAAAAGTCCTGATTTTATCCGTAATTCGTAGAATCGTGATAAGCGTGCGTAAAGCTGAAGCGGATCGATCTGTCGAAAGAATTCTGCTTGTATCTTCCGGGCAACCTTTATATATTATTATAATATTATCTCTCGGGAATTCTCGATACGCACCATCGAATCTGTAATGAACCCGGTTCATCTTTCTATTACAGAGTGCTGAAAACTGGCCACCTTCAGTCATGTGATTCCACGAAGGTCCGCACAATTAGTAGAACACGGTTGTGAGTATCTCCGTTTTAAGCCTTGTCGAGAAGTCCTTATCGTGAGTCCACACGCGGCGGACTGGGTGATGAGCTCGTGGTACAAGTGGAAGACTGCCGCCGTTGAAAGATGTTTCGCTCCAAGATTCGCATTCACACGTGTCAAGTGATACTGCTGACGTCACTAGTATGGTTCCTGGTCGACGTCATGGTGCTCATGCTCTATTCGGATTGCATCGGAGGGTCCGGATGGGGCTGCTCGGACAACAAACAACAACAGGCGCTTCAGTCCGAGGAGCCGATTCAGCTGCATCCGAAAGCCCAGATCAGAGAGCCGCAAGCAATAAAGCAAGACTATAGTAATAAGAGACAATATCTGCAGTCGGAGCTGCACCTGTGGCGACCAGCGAAGGTCGTCAAGGAGAATAAGGGAATGCCTGGCGAGATGGGAGCGGCGGTGGCCATCCCGCCGGAGAATGATGCCAAACAACAGGAGTTATTCAAGCTAAATCAATTCAATCTGATGGCCAGCGACATGATCTCCTTAAATCGATCCTTAAAGGATATCAGACTCGAAGGTTGTAAGAATAAGAAATATCCCAAGTATCTTCCAGACACGAGTATCGTGATAGTTTTCCATAACGAGGCATGGACCACTCTATTGCGGACAGTCTGGTCCGTGATAAATAGATCTCCTAGGTCATTGCTGAAGGAAATCATTCTCGTGGACGACGCGAGTGAGCGTGGTACGTTCTCATCTCGGTTTCAAATAAGCGTAACGAGTATGACGAGCACCAATGTTTTTATCTCGGGTTTTACTGTTTATGTAGTATAGATTGATTTGTAAGTCCTGTATCATATAACAGCGAACGATCAACGCAACTGTATATTTAAATGAAAGAAAATATAAACATTGATATCGAATCGATAAATAATTGCAAGAATTGTAGTTTAAATCAAAGTGACGGGTAAAATTTTATTTTCTAGAGCACCTAAAGCAAGATTTGGAAGATTACGTAACTACGCTGCCCGTTCCCACGTATGTGTATCGCACCGAAAAGAGGTCGGGCCTGATAAGAGCGAGGCTGTTGGGAGCAAAACATGTCAAAGGACAAGTAATCACGTTTCTAGATGCGCATTGCGAGTGCACCGAGGGTTGGCTGGAACCGCTATTATCAAGAATTGCTAACGACAGGCATACTGTTGTCTGTCCAATCATAGACGTAATCAGCGACGACACCTTCGAGTATATCTCGGCCAGTGATATGACCTGGGGAGGTTTCAATTGGAAATTAAACTTCAGATGGTATTATGACATTATGACGTTATAACATGAAATATCATGAATTTTAATAAGATTATCTTCGTATTTTAACCGAAATAGTTAAATCTCTCTTGCCTTTTAAAAAAAAAGAGACATACACGAAGAAAATTTGAGTTGCAAATGTAAAAATCTACATATTTTGCAAGTCATGAATAGTTAGAATGGCATATATAGTTAAATCCGCTTAAAATATTAAATCTATCGATCTTATATATTTTATTTGATATAAATTTATATCTCTGTTAAATTATGATAGTTTCATAAATTCTGCGATTTTTACACTACCATATCTACATAAATTCAATACTTCTCGTTCTAATTCAGTTAATCTCTATATGTAATGATTTGAAATATAATCAACAATAATCTCTCTCTCTTTCTCTCCTTCATGTATAATTACGAGCTGTCGAGTTTACAAATTTACGATTCCCGCAATATTCACCACAAATGTGTATATATACACTATATTTATTGTTTAATTAAATTAACTGTATTTATAATTAATTTCGAAATTCTCTGAAACTGAAACAAAACGCATTGGTAATCTATCAAATTATATATTAGTGAATTTTATGCATTTGTGGCATTTAATTTTTTATCTTTTTGAACAAGATATTAATATTATGTTAATTTCACTCAAAAAGGTACAGAGTTGCACAGAGAGAAATGGACAGGAGAAATAGCGACAGAACGGCACCGCTACGAACACCGACTATGGCCGGTGGATTGTTTTCTATTGATAAAGAATATTTCTACGAGTTGGGTGCGTACGACGAAGGCATGGACATCTGGGGTGGTGAAAATCTTGAAATGAGCTTTCGGGTAAGTATTCTTTAAGATACGATGAAGACAATTGCTAATTTAATTAATAATCACAAAAATTTTATACAGTATGAGATTATATCCAATAGTCTCAATATCATTTGTGATCAACAATTTAAAAAATTATAACAATGATTATTTATAAGTATGAAGGAAAGAAGATTGAAATGTTCATTACGAAAAACGAATCATTTCTAATATCCATTAGTAATAACTCTCGCCTCTATCGTATTAAAGATAATTGTGCAGTATGTGACAATTAGAATATTTGACGAAGAGTTTTTAAAAGGTCCTTCAAAGGGTATTCTATAAACTTCCACTGTTATTTGTGAGTCATAAGTACCTTGTAGGTGTGGCAATGTGGCGGAACATTAGAAATCAGTCCGTGTTCACATGTGGGACATGTATTCCGGGACAAGAGTCCATATACATTCCCTGGTGGTGTCAGCAAGATAGTCCTGCACAATGCGGCTAGGGTGGCCGAAGTCTGGATGGATGAGTGGAGAGATTTTTACTATGCCATGAATCCAGGTTAGATAATCAAGTGTTTCGTTTAATTAATTTATCTCCAATGTGTTGTACTGAATTGCGCTAAATGATGCCATTATTGTGCACCTAAGTTTTATATATATACATATCCCATACATACTATCAGAATTCATGTTATTTGTTACAAATTTTTGTTTCTAAAAATTATTCAATATATATAAACACATATATATCTGATTTGAAATAATAATTTAAAAAGTTATCGAAAAATTTGTAAAATTCGTTAAAGAATTTGATGTATTGTTTAATTATTTCAAATTTCCATATAGCTGGTACTCATGTAGCGCTTATATCGAAAGCAACGATGTTAATTGATAAAACATTTTTTTGAAATTTTAAATTATTATATTCTATACAATATTATTCAAGCGAAACTCTTATATAAATATATTTGACGGGTATCTGATACAAGCCATTTATATTATCTCTCACAAATATAATTTTAATTATAATTCATGTAGCTATGAATTGCAATTGTTTTTGAATGCATTATTTTCTGGTTAACAAGTTATTCTTCCATTTGACTAATAATTAATAACAGTTTTATATTAATACATTCTCATAAAATGATTTTTAACACATTATTTATATATTATATACACGAAGATATACCATAAATTAAGTTAAGTTAATCATTTGTATGTGTTATGCATATTATGATTTATATATTTACTAATATTTCATACATAATACATATTAGTAGTTGTGTACATTATATTTCTAATATCTAAACTAAAATAAAAATCTCTTACTGCAGAAATTATTCTCAATCTTGCTGCTGTCGAAATACTTTATTTCAGTTTGTTTTTTTTTCGGTCAAACAATAAGTACAATACTTCAATACGATGAAGAATTAAGGAATATCCCGAGGCATAAATATGAACATTGAATAAACACTTCAGATATATTTTATTTCTATATCTCAATAAAAATGCTGGTGTAGTCTTAACCACTCATCCATCCAGCCGACTAACCAATTGAAAATTGCGCTTGCTTTTAATGGAATTCTCTCATCAAACTACATTATAGGTGCCGCAAGAGAAGAATTTCTAAATCCACCATGAGCCGCAGAATACCGTTATTATATTTCTCATGTGTTATTCTTTTTCTTTTTGTCTCTTATCGTGTGATTACCGTTTGTAACTGCTAACACACTAACAGAACTGAGTTGGTTAGATATGGATGTGTGGTGGGACATTGGAAATTGCGACATGCTCGCACGTCGGGCATGTATTCCGTAAGTCAACCCCGTATACCTTCCCGGGCGGTACGAGCAAGATAGTCAACCACAACAATGCGCGGCTCGCAGAAGTTTGGTTGGACCAATGGAAGTACTTCTATTACAACATTAATCCAGGTAGCACTAACACTGGCGTATCTCGTACAAAAAAAAAAACAAGAAAAAGAGAATCCCTATCCCTATACATTTCTTTCTATGTATTGATTGCTTTGCGCTACAGCATGTTGTGGAAGAAGTCTGTGCATGTCTCTTTATCAATCATTTTTATTATTTACGGCTTCGGGTGCTCATTATTTCTATCAGATACCCGTTAACATTTATTTAAAACATCATTGCTATTACGTTCTCTCAACACTATAATATTGTTACTTAATAATCCAACAGAGGATGGATATGATGTACAATAAAGAGAACAGTAATGCAAATAGGACATGTAGAAGTATACTTGGAGAATAAAAAATCACGCATGGCATTAAGGGTTCTATGTGATACTATTATAATCAAAAGGTTATTATTAAAGAGAGATATTCTATTAGAGTGACAAACATACAAGTAACAATAAGAAAGCATACATGTACTCATAATAGCTTCTTAATTAACATATGTATAAAATTATATATACTCAAAAAAACAATTTTAATATGAAGCACAATACATCTCTGCACGCTACATTTGCAGATGTATGAAAATTATTCGTATATGTATATAAATCAATGCTATTTCATAAACTTCTTTACATCTTTCAGATTTCCAAAAAGATACGTTGCGTAATTGCACACTTATTTTTTAGGAGCAAGCATTTAATGTATCATACAATATAATTCCATGATCGCAAATTTCTTTATTTTTTTTAGCACTAAATTCTCTGACAAATCTTCTTTTCAACCAATTTATATGCAAGCACGATATGTAAAAAAAAAAAAAAAAACGTGTGAATAAGTTCGGCGTTTGTAAAATGTAGCGTTACAGAAAATCAATTCTTTTAGGGGCGCGAAATGTCGACGTCGGTGATGTTTCCGAGCGGATAAAACTCAGAGAACGACTGAAATGTAAAAGCTTCAGATGGTATTTGGAGAATATATATCCAGAATCGCCGATGCCACTAGATTATTACTATCTCGGTGATGTGAAAAATATTGAAACGCAAACTTGTTTGGATACTATGGGCAGAAGAACCGGAGAAAACGTCGGAATTAGTTATTGTCACGGATTAGGCGGTAATCAGGTTTGTGTTTATTTTAAATATGAAGTAATACATGTGATGGAGATCAAGAGATATTGTTTCTATTTTGAGCGTACGCTATTTCTGATGAAAGCTGTATTATCTAGGTATTTGCTTACACTAAGCGGCAACAAATAATGTCTGATGATATGTGCCTTGATGCAGCTAATCCACAAGGTCCAGTAAAGATCGTACGATGTCATGGCATGGGTGGTAATCAAGCATGGGTTTACAGTGATGAGGTAATAAAGATGAAAATATAGAAAAAAATATGCTTAAATATCTAAACAAACAAATCTATAGATAAAAAAAGATAAAATTATGAAACATACAACAATAATAAAATCAATTAATAAACGGATAATGAGAGCATCGACACAGCGCGGTACTTGGAGCGCAATATATATAATATATTCTCAATAATTTTACATTAATATTATATATAATTGTATTATGTTATATATATATTATATATAATTTATATGGTATTGCAGATAATGGTTTAAACCGAAACGTCCAAGAATCTTGTATAGACAATTAAATAACATAAATAACATAAATTATTGAGAATATATTATTGCGCTCCAAATATCGCGCTGTGTTAATGCTCTCATTGCCTATTTATCAATATTTTATTATTATTGTTTGTTTTTCAAGAG
>Ga0157363_1006118_pt1 | contig 11296 bp, 3 predicted proteins | sample AttsexASBM1_FD_111477 | JGI IMG/M metagenome (GOLD analysis project Ga0157363, IMG submission 111477) | Fungus gardens microbial communities from leaf cutter ant in Ribeirão Preto, State of São Paulo, Brazil - Atta sexdens ASBM1 | ecosystem: Host-associated > Fungi > Mycelium > Unclassified ...
AGGATCAACAAAGATGAATATATAATAAAAATAAAATAGGTGAACTTGCGATTTATTCTTTGGATCTACGTAGTTTGAAGAGCGTGAGAGATTGCGCTAAAAATTTGCTGACGAACGAAGCAGCATGAGTATTCACATATTCATAAATAATGCCGGTGTGGCAATTTATCCGTTATACGAGAAAACAGAGGATGGAAATGAAACGACATTACAAGTCAATCATCTTGGTCATTTTCTTTTGACGCTTCTACTGTTGCCAAAAATGCAGAAGTCATCTCCCAATTGCAGAATAGTTAATGTCTCGTCATTTACACATTTTTGTATGTAAAATATTATGATAGTTTAAAATTGAACTAAATCGATTTTTATTTACTAGTTTTTGTTTAAAACTAAAAAATTTTTTGACAACAGTCATTATTAAAAAATTATGAATAATAAAAGAGTGAGTTTATAAATACTGTATATACATATTATAAAGAATTTTTATACAATATATTAAGATTATGAAATATATAATTCATGCAAATAACTTGGGGCTATATATCTTATATAATTTTTTATTAAATATTTTGTATGGATATCTTTTACCTTAAACGTCTTGTGTGAATATTTTTTATAAAACGTCATCAACACTTTTAAATTGTGTGTCAATATTAGAAGAGTCATTTGATTTTTGTTACACATAAATCTTCTATTATAGTGTCTGATATAGATTTTGATGATATTAATTTGGAGAGATCTTATGGGCCGTTTTAAAAGTTATGCACAATCCAAATTGGCAAACATTTTGTTCACCAAAGAACTCGCTCGTAAATTAAAAGGTATGACAAACATCGCATTATTTATACGAATTACTTTGAATCATACTTATTTAATATCAATTTAATTCATATTCAACAATCATTAATTAATCATTAATAATTTAATTTACGTTATAAAGGAAAAATATATATTGAAGATAGACTCCTACAATTAAAATTTTTAGAGGCAAATATTTCTGGGATAAATGTATATTCTTTACATCCTGGTATTATTCCGGCCAATATAATACGGCGTAGTAATAAGGCACTATTTCCGGGTTTTACTTTCTGTTGTAATATATTTTTCCAATTGTTTTATAAAAATGCTAAACAAGGAGCGCAAACAACAATATATTGTTCCGTAGAAGAGGTAACTAATGAGAACGGATTTCTATTATTCGTAAGAATACATTATATATTAAATAATATGTCAAAAGGCTCAATCTCAATAAAAATAAAATAAAAATATAAAAAAGGGCTATGAGCCTAAAAAATATATAATGAATTATAAATTGAGGTCTAAAGTATTAAAAAATTATTGAGTCATTGATAAAAACCTAATTAACTGCAACTGTATAAAAAGTATTGATCTAATCAGTATTAGATCGATTATAAAATATATGATATTCTTTGAAAGCATCTAGTCAAAAATCATATTTAATTCCAAGTATAAAATTTAAATGTTTGAAGGTGACTCAATAATACAAATATAAATAATAAGGAGCATACAGCGACAGATGTTAAAAATGAAAATAATATATTTATTATTATTATATAAGGAACGTAGACGTTTTCAAGATTTGACCATCATCAGTACATAAAGATGACAATTAAGATTTACAAACAAGTTATTAATTAAGAAACCAAAATCGCTAGTCAAAGAAATGTTAATACAATATCAAGATGACAAAGAAAAAAGTGCATAATATTAAAAAAATTATCGCAAGTCAATAAGATAGTAACAAATTTTTTCTTTCCAATCACTTGTGGTACGCGTTAATCGAGTAAGATAAAGTCCAGAAAATGAAATTTATTAACAAAAATATATATTAAAAAAAAAAAGAAAAAAGAATTGTATTAACGCATCTGGCTAATCCGTTCCGTTTATAATTCCTTTTTTATGGAAGAATGACTTCGTATGAGAATACGGAATTTCCAGATTCTATTTAAAAATTAAGGAAAAGAAAAATGCTTTTTAATAATTAAAATATTTTAGATAATACAATGATTAATTATGAAAGTCAAATCTAAAGCTCGCTTACCGTATTTTTTAACACAAGTCCTCACAGATGTAACTTTGAGTATCCCAATTTAAAAAAAAAACCGAGAAAAATCTGAATAAATGGTAAAAATCACTGCTGCCAAATTTTTTGGAAGATCATGGCTCGCGAACAGTATTTATATAATGTGAAGGGAAAGAAAAATGTTAGTGGGGAGGGTAGTTCTATGTGTGGATAGAGAGGATTTTTCCGATGATTGGTAAATAGATTTCAGGAAAGCGTTCTGTGTCACTCTGTTTGTTTAAACAATTATCTGGTCGTTTAATATGGATCATTTCGGAGACCATCCTTTTATAATAAGATTATTCTGACTTGAGAATATTAACATTTTTCCAATCAATTGTATGATCATGATCATGATTTGTGATGAGAGATAACAGACAAAGAATGAGCAGGTTTTTTAAATCATTTATGTGTTCTTTTAAATGCGTCCTTAATTTTCTTTTTGTCTGTCCTACATAAGAGTAATTGCAATCATGACAATTAATTTTATAAACAACATTAGAATGTTCTTCTTTTTTGATTTTGTCTTTGCCTGTTTTAATGAAATTGTTCATATAATTCATTGATATGTAAGCTATGTTAAAGTCGAATTTTTTTGTAATAGATTTGAATTTTTCAGAGATTTTATAGAAGTACGGAATGATGAAATACTTTTTAATAATCCTGGAGGAATCCGAGGCAATATCTTTTTTTTCCTTGATATTTTCAAAATTATTTTTGGACTACAACGCCTTGATTCTATTGTTAATAGTTGTAAATAAAAATTCGGGTGAATATCCATTATTTTAGAGAATATTGATTAGAGAAATATTATTATAAAATGGAATTTTAGATGGGAAAAGAATAGAATTCTATCCAACTGCCAATTACAATACCTCTTTTGTGTTCAACAGGATGATTAGAAAAATAGTTTAAATATCTCCCAGAATTTGTAAGTTTTCTGTAATTGTCAAAAATAATTCTCCCATTTTCGATTAACAGTTTTACATCGAGAAAGTTTATTATTCCATTATCGCCATATTCGACCATAAATTTGATTCTTTCATGATAAGAATTAAAAGAGCATAAGATTATATTAATATGCTCGTTTGGAATTGCAATGATGATATCATTAACATAGCGATAATAGAATGGAACATGTATTATTAGTGTCTCGAAAATGCTACATTCCAAATCTTGTATCAAATCTGCTAAAATTGGAGAGAGAAGAGATTCCATGGGCAAACTGAATATTTGTTCGTAAATTTCGTTATTGAATTTAAAAAAAATAGACTTTAGAATAATTGAAATTTCTATTTTAAACTTATGGATTTGGTATTGTCGTGTTACTACATATCGAGTCCCATTTTTCTAAGACGCTTTTTAAAGCTAGATTATTAGAAATGTTCGAATACATAGAAGTGATGTCGAATGATACGATTTGATAATTTTCTTGTAAAGGTATACCATTAATTTTTTTGACAAGATCGAAATTATTTTTAATATAATTAAAATTTTTTTTATATTGTTTTTATATTATTTTTTATTTTGCTTCAATAATGTCTTTTAGAAAGGTGGACAAATTGAAGAGAGGACTGTTTATGCAACTAACAATCATTCTTAAAAGATAACCATCCTTATGTACTTTAGAGAGCCCATAAGATCTTGATAAATCTCCGTCCGATATATACAATTTTTATACGTGGATTGATCAATATATCCTTTAGTTCTCCATTGTGTCAAAAATGTACACGTTTTGTCAATTTGCTAGTAGGATTTTTTTTATCATTTTGTAAGTATTATTGTCAGATAAAATTTCGTAAATTTTTTTCATTGTAATCTTTAAAATTTAGTATTACCTTATCCGTTCTAGTAATTAACAAATCAGGATGATCAACAACAAATTAATTGAGTTCTTTAAGCCCTTTCTTTATCAAAGTGGAATTCGAATTATTCGGAAAACTAAATTTTATATTTTCGATGAGTATTACATCTTTTCTAATGGAATTCTTTGTTTTTTTATCTAATTTAGATAAATTATTCTCTATATGTTTGATATATTCAATAGTTATTTTTTTCTTTATTTGACAGATTGTTGACCTAATTGTAAGATGAATTTAGTACTCTCCAGAATATCAATACTGCTAAGGTTGATCAACCTTATTGTTTATGTTATTTATTGTTATTGTTTATGTTATTTAATTTATAATCAAAAATAAAATTTTCCGGACTGATATTTACATGATGTGTAACAGAATTATTTTCTTTAACGTCATATGTATTCCTTAATTTTTAAATAGAATCTGGAAATTCCGTATTCTTACACGAAGTCATTCTTTGCTTTCATAAAAAAGGAATCATAAACGGAACAGATGCGTTAATATAATTTTCTTTTTCTTTTTTTTTTAATATATATTTTTGTTGGTAAACTTCATTCTCTTGACTTTATTTTATTCGATTAACGCATACCACAAGCGATTGGAAGGAAAAAATTTATTATTATCTTATTGACTTGCGATAATTTTTTTAATATTATGCACTTCTTTCTTTGTCATCTTAATACTAAATATTAACGTTTCTTTGACTAGCGATTTTGCGTTTTTAATTAATAAACTTGTTTGTAATTCTTTATTGTCATCTTTATGTACTGATGATGATCAAATTTTGACCGAAACGTCTACGTTTCTTACATAATAATAATAATAAATAATAAATAAATATATAATATATATATAATAAATAAATATATAATAAAATAATAATAAATATATTATTTTAACATCTGTCATTGTGGCTGTATGCTCCTTATTATTTATATTTTTAATTCCAAGTATATCAATCATCGTAATAGGTTTCGCAATGTATAATAATCTTAATGTATAATAATATTAAATATTATAAGCGGAGAATGTATGTAATAAATTTGATAAAAAACCAATTGTGCAATAAAACTGAAAATGTCTGTTCAGTATCAAGAAACATTTTTTAAAATGTACAATTTTTTTATCAAATTTACTACACACATTCCCCGCTTGTAATAATTAAGATTATTATACATTGCGAGAAATATATTATAATAATTGACTTGGAATTAAATACAATTTTTGACTAGATGCTTTTGAAGAATATCACGTATTTTATAATCGATCTAATACTGGTTGGACTAATACTTCATGTATATAACAGTTGCGATTAATTAGGTTTTTATCAACGACTTAATAATTTTTTACTTTAGATCTCAATTTATAATCCATTATACTTTTTTTTTACATATTTAAGTTATTGTTAAGAAAGATTTTATAATCGACTTTTTGTTATCATATTGAAAATGATCCAATCGGGAACGAAACGTCTGTTTTTGTTTATATGATTTAACTATCTAAATTAAAAATATTCGTTTTTAGGTTCGTAGTTCTTTTATATATTTTTATAATATATATTATACAAAAAAAATTTTTTTTTTATGTAAATATAATAAATTCATTTCGCATTATATCTCTTTATCTTTTTTTTATCTTTAGGAATTGCGGTATTGCCACTCCATATCGAATGGCAAACGAGCAATATCCAGAAATCAATATCCAGAAAAATTGTGGAATTTATCCTGTCGTCTCTTACATCTGAATCCAGAAGAAGATTACTACAATTTTAGAAATCGTTTCGCATCAAGTGCGTTAAAAAGGTTCTTTATTCTTAAAAGAATCATTGTGAAAACTATATAAAATATCAAATTATTTGAAAAGTTTGTATAGGGATTTTTTAAAGATGGTATTGCAGCTCGCTTGAACATATCGCGTTTTATATTAAAGATTCACTGAGAGAAAAATCACCTAGTGAACACTGTTCGCTAACATTTATTTTAATTATTACGGAACGATGTTCCACTATTCCCATAACAGTTACATCATTTTCAGATTATGGTTTGATCAAAATGTCAGCATATTTTGGTTATCTTGTGAGCAAAAAATGTCAGAATAAAAGAAGAGTAATATTTACGTAGAAATAAAATAATGTATAATATAAATAAACGTATAAATAAATAATATAATATAATATAAATAATAATAAATTAACGTAAACTATAAATATAAAGTTACGTAACATTAATGTATAAATAGCGTAGCTTTTACGTATAAATTAACATAAAATACAAGTATAAAATTATGTAACATTAACGTCTGCAATTACGTACGAAGGGCGTTCATTTTCTTGTTAATGTTATCATTTTTGTGTTTTATATATATATATATAAAATATTCTCTTAATTTTATTCCAATTCCTCGCTCCTCGTCTATTAAGATTCTTAATGTCTATGTTGACTTTTCATTATTCGAGTCACACGTAGCCGTCAAGTATCGGATTTTATATCTTCTTTATCTCCTTCACTACATCCTTTTCTACTTTCAAAAACTCCTCATTTCTCAACTTACTTGTTATTTCTCTATTTGATTATGTTAAGATTGTCTACATTCTCTTAACAAACATCTGCTAAATCGTGTACAGCGTATCCAAAATTCTTGTCTCGGCTTTTCCTATTGCGTCCATAAATATGACCGTATTACCAGAGATCTGGCTTAAGATTTAGCAACGTTTAATTCTTCACCTGTGCTGTCTTGTATTTTCTCTCTTTCGCTCTACTATTCCTCTATATCTGCAACATTTCCTTCAGTTGAACTCTGAACATCATTTCTCTTTTAACTCTCTTGTCATCAGATACCAAGATTACTTATCTTTCTCCATATATCGGTCCACTAAATTCCGTTCTGCTTTCTCTTACTCCTCTGTCAAATATTTTAATTCTCTTCTGATTCAATAAAAACCTCTCCCTCTCTGTTCTCTTTTCCGCTACCTCGCGTTTTGTCGCGTCACAGTATTTAAACGAGATTGATTGGTGTATTTGCGGGTGTACACGCAAATGTGTATGTGTGTGTATAATTTCAGCTATTGGTTTACCTCTTATTACATTGTTGTCTTATTCTGATTTTATTAGTAGGCTGCTGTTATTAGTAGGCTTTGTAATAACAATTTTGCCGATGCCTAACCACTACTATTGTCTATTGTCTATTGTATTTATGTTTATGTTAACTATATCGTCTATTGTATACTTTATCTTATCACTCTGTTAACAAATGGTCTTTTTCATATAGCTTTGCAATAAATTAAATTAAATATTTTAGCTGGCTGAAGTAGAATTTTATTGACCTCAATGAATATACTAGACTATTAATTTTCTGGGTAGTATACATATATACATATATACATATTGTATATAACGCAAAGTGATAACATTAACAAGAAGATAAATCATCCTTTCTACATAATTTTATATGTTAATATTAGTTGAATATCAGCCAATTTGAATTCTAATTGGCTGATATGTGTGTATGTGTGTGTGTGTGTATATCTATATAAATGGATATTAAATTTTATCAAATAGGTTCTCTTTAAACTTTTATTTTATTATAAACTGATGAACATATTAATCTTATACATATATATCTTGAATATTTATATACTTATTTACATATCTCGGAATTATCACATTAGAACACATTACATTAAAATTCCAATTAAAAAAATATCAATAAAATATATAATATTAATATATATAAATATATAATATTAACATACATAAAAATTCAATTAACATATATAAAAATAGTAGTTCAGATTTTACAAAAAAAAGACAAACGAAATGAAGTATATAAATACTCTTATCTAAAAAGAAAAAGAAGCCACTTTGTGGCTTCATTTCTCTATTCTTCTTTTGATTATCACAAAAGGTCTTTGTCCATCTTGACAAAGTCATTCTTTGGCTATAATTGTTAATATATATTATATTATCTTGATGTATATTATATTATATATAGATAAGATATATATTATATTATCTTGAATATATTAGACGTGAAATCTCGCAACTCATCACATAAGAATCACATTGAAAGTCATAACAAAAAAGTCATAAAAAAAAAGAACTATGTTTACGATTTAACATAAAGAAAAATAAACTCATTAATTAATAAGAAAAATATAAATTATATATCTAAAACTTAAATATCTGCGGCTCCATTTCCTTAGCCTTTTTTTTATCGCGTATAATCCTCTATTGTTGTTGAAACATACAGTCCAAAATCCCACCGCGAGTTTGTACATCTATCGCGTATGCAGAAATGTCCTCATTCTTGTCCTCTACTTTCTTAAAACTATCGAATATTTATTAAGTGAAAAACTTATCTTTCTGTTATTATACTCATTTTTCTATAATTTGTAATTTGTAATTTGTAGTTTATTTTATTTTCTGTAGGTAGGTTTAATTGTGCTCAACAGCAATTATGCTCAAATCATTCTTGGCCTCTATCTTCTTAAAACTATCGAGTTATTTACTAAGCAAGAAGCTTATCTTTCTGGAATTGTACTAATTTCTCTATAATTTGTAATTTGTAATTCGCTTCGTTTTCTGGGAGGCTTAGTAACAACAGTTCTGCTGGTGCCTCATCATTAGTATGCTTTTTAATTTTTCTATATACAATAAAATAATAATAATAATAATAATAAAATGTTAAAAAAATTAAAGTTCGTGTTGAGAGCAACACTAATGCCCATATTCATAGTCAGATCTTGTATTTAAGGCCTGATTATGAATACGAATAGATATCGCCTAAAAAAAAGTGGTCATTAATTATGGCTTACGACTTACGAGAAAAGGAGCGAGCTCGCGGCTCCGGCCGATGAACAAAGACGCAGCAATAAGGTCACAATACAAATTCGCGCACACAATCGTGCGCCATTCAACCATCTTATTTCATTATCATGTAAAACATGATGTCACAATTACATTATAATACTGGACCACGTTTTACTGCCTCAAGTTTTTTGTGTGTCAATGTTTTTATGACGGATTTACATCCTGTTAACGTCGATGAAATGACGTAAATTTTATGTATTAGAAATAATGTCACAATTGCTTTTTTTGGTGAACACTTATATAACAATACAACACTTATATAACAATACAGGTTTATAATCCTTTTGAGTCTACGAGATTCCGATTGCAACTTTGATCTTAAGTGAAAATTAAAACTCTCTATGTCTCTTTGGCTTTAAAACAAGACAGATAGTTTTAAGTTTCACTTAAAGTCAAAGTAACGTTAGTGCAACCAAGCCCTAGTAAAATACACGACCTTGGTCTCGGGCTTGTGCAGATTGTAGGTAAAATTGAATCACTTTTCAAATGCAAAAGGCATGTGTGTTCAACTGAGGTCACAAGAGAATTCTTACCTGAGAATTGCTTATCTGTAAATAGAAAATAACAAAATTTCCTACTCCGTTCGCTAGCAAAGCGAGATTTCTACACAATTGAGCCGGGAATGGGATATGCTTCAAGGCCTTCAAATAGTATATAATAAGAACACGCACTTGCGAGTGTTTAATTATTATATTACAAACAACAGAATTAAATAAAATTTTCTGTGAAATTGATGAATCTGTAAAAATAATTAACTAATAACGTTATAAAGAAACATGATAAAATGTGGTTTCTCAATAAAATGTGTACGAGCAAAGTACGTCTTGAGGACAAAACTGTTGTGATAACGGGGGCAAATAGTGGTATTGGCAGGGAGACTGCTAGAGATTTATACGCCAGAGGTAATTTTACTAAGATGATATTTTAAATTATTCTACTCTCTAAAAGTGAATCAACATATTATTATTGAAAAACAATAAACAGTCACTGATTATGATAATTATAAGTGTAATACTGTAAATCAGTAAAATTTCACTGAAAGAATTAAATAATAACACTGATTATTTCAAACAATAATAATAGATTACTAGCAACAGTAATTTTTGACTACAAAATCAGAAATATGAACTATTAAAATCAGTAAATGTCCTACACTGAAAGAAATGTTTTATACGAACCATTATTTTATTAATATATTTCACACATTATGACATGATTTATGGCTTGTTAATCAATACCTAAGGAAAATATTTTTACAATTTCTGAATGCATGTTGAAACCGAAATAAACCACATTAAGATGAACGCTGATTGTCGCAAAACAAGCGCTTAGATCAAAAATTAGCCCAGCAATTAATTACGTTAATATATGTTATATTTTATTCTTGTATGCAAGCCAGCATAAAATGACACTGTTGGTCGAATTTTTAATCATTTAGAGAGACAATCATATTATGATCCATATTATCGATAATGTTAAAAGAAAGCGAGTAATAATCACTATAGCGAGAAAAATTTGATATTATATTCGCAAAACAGCTTCAAAATACTCAAGACTGATATCGATTCCTGACGATATTCGAAATCGAATCTATTACCGTTTTTTGTAGTCTCTCTTGCAGTGGAAATCAAAAAGTTCCAGCAAGTTTATTTAATTTCGGGAATCGTGATTTGCGCGGTAAAAAATCAAATTTTTTTTGATAGCATCTTTTATGAACATTTTCAGTACTGGTAAGTTGTGATTCGCACAGCGAGAATTGCAACTCTCACTGCAATATGTAATATTTATTATTTTCTATTCCGTTCGCTGATAAGACCAGAGATTGTTTGATAAGTACAATCGAACTGGGAGTGGGATAGAATTTGCAGTATATAAGAAATACTGCAGTCTTCAAGTAATATATAACAACACGGAACAAAATCGAAACACTTTCTGTGAAATTGATAAGTGAGCAATTTGCAATAAAAATAATTAACTAATAACGTATAAAGAAACACGATAAAATGTTGTGATTTCTCAATAAAATGTGTACGAGCAAAGTACATCTCACTGTTGTGTCAAAACTGTTGTGATAATGGGAGCAAATAGTATCGGCAAAGAGACAAACTGCTAGAGATTTATACGCGAGAGATTTTACTGAGATATATTTTTAGTTATTCTAATCTTTGAAATGCAAATAGGGGAGACCGAGGCTAATAAAACTCATTTTTCAGTTTCGAATTTTTACAAACGAAATTAAGAGACTTATCAAAAAAATGAATTTTACATCAGTTACTACATTTGACTTCCTAATAATATTTTAATAATAAGAGGAAACTGATAATTAATATGAAAAAAATGTATTTTTTTTAAATGTATTCCATCTGATTCAACTAATTCCGGGATCGGAGTAATTCTATTAAGATTATTAAAATAAAGATTAATGTATTTTAAGCTACATTTTGGCTACATATTAATAAAATTTTTATAAAAATATTTTAAACACA
>Ga0157363_1006119_pt1 | contig 11296 bp, 13 predicted proteins | sample AttsexASBM1_FD_111477 | JGI IMG/M metagenome (GOLD analysis project Ga0157363, IMG submission 111477) | Fungus gardens microbial communities from leaf cutter ant in Ribeirão Preto, State of São Paulo, Brazil - Atta sexdens ASBM1 | ecosystem: Host-associated > Fungi > Mycelium > Unclassified ...
GCCTCATGTTATACTCATGGTCATTTAGGGTAGGATGCACAGTAGCTAGCATGGACCATGGGCAATAGTATATAAGGTAGACTACTTTGTATTAGGAACTCTATCGAGTTCTCTTGTGTCACTCAATACAAGAGTTAGTTCATTACTTAACACCTTAAGCTTTGAATCATAACAGATTAGTATCTTTAATAAAGTATGAAATACCAAATATCTTGAGTTTTAATTTGGATTGGGAGCCTTGGGCTCATGATGTCATTTATGTCAATATTATTTCATTTTTTCACATATTTTTCTATTATATTCAGATCAGAAGAAGTGGCTATTTTATTAGTTATGATAATGATTTACTTGTTGTCAGAATGAATGTAATCAGCAGAAATATCAGATTTAAGTAACCTATTGATTTTCTTAATGGGTTTTTAGTCATCATGTTGATCTTAGATTTAATTTTTTGGTTTGTATTATTCATGATTTTGTAAATTTCAGTAACCTTTCAAAAAAATAATTTTAAAAAAGTTTCTTTGATCTCAATGATTTTCTTGATATATCTTTGAATATATATATATATAACTATTCATTAGATTTAGGAGCCAAGTTTAAAGATAAGTTTTTCTTGGAAAATCTGGATTTAGCCAGAATGCTTTTGCTAAGCCTTGGAAAAATGAGTAAAGGAATTCTTGAAATATTAGCCTGTTTATCTTTAGATGAATTGTTGTTAACTATATTCTTTGTAGGTTTCATATTAAATTGAGAGGATATACATTGTTTGAAAGTCTTATTATTCTTGTTAGCTATTAGTTTATTCCATCCAGACTCATAGATGGAAGATAGAAATTCTCAAGCCACAAACCCAAATTCTGAAATTTAAGAAATATTTTCAACTGTTCTGTTTTTTAATTTGTATTACCTAATGAATACCACCATTCTGAGGAGAGAGTACATGATATTCTTAGTATCTTCTTTCAAATATTTATCTATTCCAAAAAGAAAAATAGAATAGAAGTTACTATTTCATAATTGTAGGTCCACAGGTTAATTAGCTATATATGGAATTACCAATGGTTCCAAACCTTGAGAAGCACTTGCATCATTAATCTTCATTGTACAAGAAACATGCATGAACTTAACTACAGGCTTTATGCTCACAATGTCATTTATCTCCTCTTTCAAGAGTATATAGAAAAGGAAGAGGCTTTGAACTTCTCTAAGTTCAACTTGTTCAGCCCAAGTCAAGTTGTTGGTTGTACTCAGTCTGCATAATTCATAGAAAATATAGCAAAATGAATATACATTCCTCTAGAACTGTTGAGACTAGAAGAAGTTGAATGTTTTCTAAACATATCAATTTCAATATCTATTGAGTAACATGTAAAGAGTTCTGGTTGGTTGTTTTGAAGATCTGAAGTAGAAGTATACAATATATTCACTAATTCTCTTATGGGCATTACCATACAAGGTAAGAGAGAAAGAAGCAAGAATACAATACTCTTTGTAAGACTTCATCAGAATTCTATTTTTAGAATTACGAGAAATCTCCAAATTCAATCTAAAATAACCACTAGAAAGGATCAGAACCACATCGACACCGAGAAGCTTGTAGACTCGCTCCGCATCCCATGCCACCAACCGGGAGGAAAGAACAGTAAGTCACCCGGACCTAGTTCTACACTCATCGCAAGAGGCAAAACTTTCTCAGCAAAATCAGGAACATCGTCCACAATATTCTCAGCTGAGAAAACATCGAGTCTGGACGTATTTGGGGAGATCATATCCTCAGATACAACAGAAGCATCTGAAGTTCGAGAGTCTTTCGGTAAACAACAGCTCTTCATAAACAAGGAAGTTTGCGGAGGACTCAACCAAACCGTCTTATGACCGACTACTTGAACTAGAGATTATCAAATCCCGGTCAGCAGTCAGTCAGTGGGCATTATCATAGTGACAATTTTGAAGGCACTCTCACTGTAGAGATTGTAGTAAGGATCCTGCGATCGGGCTGAGTCTTTCGCTTCCTCGAAATGACAGCTACTAGCTTACAAAATGTGCAGGTGAAGTGGCTCCTTTGGGACCAAGCCATACATTCAAAATGGCTCCACCAGCGTCTTCCGGAGCTTTGTAGCCAGCAAAGCTTTCAGGAGCCAGAGAGCAGTAGACATAATCAGGTACTGCAATGTCATCACGAAGGAGAGGAAATTGTCGGAATAAATTATGTTGGGCGAGGTATAAGCCCTCTTCAGATGCTTTGGAAATGCCAGTGGTGTCATCGAGAGCATAAAGGAAACGTTCCCAATTCATCAATACTTGGTTCCAATGTTCATCCCTATAATCGTGCCCAACTTCCACGGGTACTAGCCGCGACGAACCGGAAACCGAAAGGAGATAGTCGATAGAATTCCATGAGTTATGATTTAACGCAGGCCAGTCGTGGGCATAACCTCTCAAAACAAAAGGGCTATTCGAATGGACGTTCTGGAACGAAAGAAAAGATGGGATGGTATTCATACAAGGAACCTGGTTGCAGGCACTCTGCAATGGCCGGAGAAGAAGGCGATCGCCATTATAAAGAAGTTTTCGCCGATAAGTCGGGGGTGGGAGATATCGGCTAATTTTGTTGATAAGTGATAATATCAAACTAAGTCGGCCTTCGTCACCGCCGCCGGCAATGATAATTGCTTGGTCAAGTCGACTTATCGATATGTGTGCAGGAGCCTTGGAAAGAATGATGCTGGCCAAAATGCACGAGTCAGCATACAGTATCCGCCATACCCAGATGGTGGTAGAGGCGGCACTCTGCATACTCTTGTAAGAGAGGTCTTGCAAGGTTTGAAGTTCCTGAGCTAATGTTTCCTCTGAGCATGATTTGCTAACCAAGGAATCTACAAGTTTGATGAGTCGGGCATAGTGGCCCTCAGACATCCGCACCAACTCTACCAGAACCTATGGTTGAGTGATGAAGCAAATAATGGGATTTACGAAATATCACCATCTGTGGGCGACGTCACGCGTATTCCATGTAAAAAGGCGCATTCCTCCTTTTCGATGAACTTCATATGACGGGGTGCTGTGAACCAATCAAAATTTACGCTAAAGATAATTGTGACAGTCACATGCTGAAGTCACAGTACGAGAGAGGACAGATTTAAAGGCGAAGCTCCTGTGGCCCAAGCTGATCCCCCTGTAAATAAACCCAAACACTTAGGTCTGTGACTAAATCAGTCCCCGGATCGGCGCCGGACCGGATTTGTGCTTGCCCGACATGAGTTCAAGGTGAGCTATTGGTTGATCATCACGTTCGGACATTGACCGTAGAGAATGCAGGCTGGACAGGCTCCTACTGCTTCTAGACACAGGATCTTCCACCTCAGTCAGGACTACTGCTGCCAAGCAGCTTGCCCAGTTAGCTGTAAAAAGTGTAACTAGTGACATTAACCGTGTCGAGGATGATGTCAAGTCAAACCGCCAACACGCCTCACAAGTTGATCGTTCCGCTTGGAATGACCTTATGGCAGTTGTAGCACGAGTACGTGGTGTTTCTCGACATATTGTTCACCCTATTATAATGTTTAATTCTAGATACTCCCTTTCTTCCATTCTAAATCCTTCGAGACGCGTGCTGCCGCTTCTGTGGCTATCTCACAAATTTGCTCTCTTTCTCCGCTTTGGGCACCTCAGAAAATCAGTGGAGTGGATGAAGGCAAATCATTGACGATTCCTGATTTTCCAACATTTTCTGTCCAGGATCTTGTGTCTCAAGGCAATCTACTTCTTGCGTCCTCTGGAAGAGAGTTCATTAAACCAACTGGTATCCTTGCTACTACTGCTGAGGTTAAAAAAGCGCGGAAGGAGGCCATGGGACGGCTCGGATTAGAATTCTTGGATGATGTCGCTGATGATATAGAACTAGAGAAAGAGCTTACCGCAGAAATGGACGTAGATCTCGAGGGCACTAACAGAACTGATCTTACCCGGGCAAGTTCACCGATGGATGTCTGCTCTGATGCTGGAGATATTAAGAAGGCTAGTTCTCCACCGACCCGCTCCGTCACCCCCGTTGCTCCGTCACCCACCACCCCATCTGCACCTGATGCAGCTCTCAACGCACTTTCCGCAAGAGAGCGTAATCGCCTGAAAAGGAAGCGCAAACAGGGCAATAGTGCGTTCGTGGCTGCCCCTCCCTCTCAGGCTCCAGGAGCAAAATTTAGCGCAGCTCCAGTTGGATCCTCTAACAAGTATGTCAACTCTTCCTACCATGAAACACGTATGAATATGAGAACAGGGCGCGTCTAATTCCAGCAGACCAAAATGCTATATCTGGAACGCGCGCGAATAGCCCCACAACCAACGGATTAACTGAGTCCGATAAAGTTGCTATAGACCCTACAAAGGGAGGTGCTGTCTCTCCGAAGGACTCGAAACAGTCAAAAGCGTTGGAGGTAGAGCCTGGTTATTGGATCTGGGACGGTGTAGTGAAAGTTTTAGAAGTCGATCTCTTTAGTCCTATCTGGGAGGTACGTCACGGTGCTGCACTTGCACTCCGTGAGCTACTCAAGGTACAAGGGAAGTACGGAGGTATGCAAGGTGAGCTATCTCCGAAGGAGGAAAGTTATAGAACTCAGTTCAAGTTTCTGTAGAGGATTTGTCTGCAGAGGAAAACGGATCGTCTCACGAGAAATGGTGCAATGACCTTGCCGCTAAATTTCTGTGTGTCTTCGTGCTAGACCGGTTTGGTGATTTTGTTTCCGATCAGGTATCAATGTTTCTAATTCATATATCCCTTCTGTTGACTTGCTCTTTTTAGGTAGTGGCGCCGGTTCGGGAAACAGTGTCGCAGACAATGGCTTCCCTCATGTTGCACATGCCGCGCAGATCTCTTCTACATGTCCATCAAATTTTGCTCCAAATGATTCGCCAAGACTTTGTCATTGCCGCCGCTGGCAAGTTTGAAAGTAGAAAACGATCCTCGAAAAAATCCCAAGGTGATGTTGAACACAACCACATTTGGGAGGTCAGACATGCTGGCCTACTTGGTATCAAATATGAAGTTGCCGTGCGCAGCGATATTTTTGACGACGAGCACGGCATGAGATCGGAAAATAATGTTATTACTCCCAGTCAGGAAGGAATGAACGTGCTTGGCGACGTCGTTGAAGCAGCTATACTCGGGTGTGTTGTTCTTCGTGTTGTGACTACAGTAACCTGAGTTGTCTCGCAGTCTTGGCGATCGAGACGACGACGTTCGGTCGGTGGCTGCGACGTGTCTTTTGCCTGTAGCCCAACACCTCGTCGAGCATTTACCGGAGTCTCTCGAGCGTATCTTAGTTGTTCTATGGCATTGCCTCAGTGATATGAAAGACGATCTCAGTTCAAGTGTTGGTGCCGTTATGGACCTACTCGGTAATTTTGTCTTTCACCAGGCTATGGATGGTTTGTCAATGTATGCCTATAGGAAAATTGGTAACTTTTGAAAAAGTAATCAATATATTGGCTAGTGATACTGTCTCGTAAGTGTCTCTCCCACCCTTTCAACCGTGATTGCCCGAGTTAATCGTTTTAAAGGTTGCCTCTGTCTACTCTTGCCCCGACGCTTTTCCCTTTCTTTCGTCATACGATACCTAACGTTCGCTTGGCCGTGGTTAACACCCTAGCTTCTTTCATGGCAGTTCCACATTTGCCACGAAATTGGGTTTCTGTGCCATTCCTGTGTTTGTTATTTCAAAATTTGATTTGCGAAGAACGCTCAGATATTCGGGGTGCAAGTCTGTCTGCCTGGCGAGATGCATTTTGCTTACTATCCTCCGTTCCTGGTTTCTTTTCTTCGCAAATATCACAACAGCTAACTCTGGATTGGTATGCTGTGGCAATGATGCCCATTGGCATCGCAGTTGACACATCGAACTTTTATCTACCCTCAAATGTGGGCGACGGAACGCTTGAACGCCATAATGTTGACAAGAACATGCTCGCCCAAGACCTTTCTCTTGTCTCTCTCGAGACAATCCTCAAGGCCCGAGTAGCGACAGCAACTGCGTTAGCCTACCAGCTTATTTACTGGCCCTCTGAGGTAACCGATGTTTTTTTCCGGCCTATCTTGGTGCACTATGTGGACTCGAGCAGCATGCTTCAGAAATTTCTGACTGCTGTCATATCAGAGGAATGGGCAAATGGCTATGAACGGATATTTTCTCCTTCGACTCCCCTTGTCACTTCCTCCACACTTGCCAAAGAAGTTAGCCAGAAAACTCTCATGTGGTTGCAAGGGGACCCTCCACCAGCCTATCACGAAATGACTTACGCATTAAGTCGCATACATATGGAATGCACGGCGCTTCTCCAACTGTTCAACACTGAGTGCAAATTACCCAAATCATCCATTCCGTTCCTCGGAAATGAAATTGACATAACTGGAACTCGCCAGAGCTGCTTTACGATTGAGACGGCTCAACAAGCTGTCAACTCTCATTTCAACCGATTAAAAGACAGCCTCGGACGGACGAAGAAGAAAGAGCAAGCATTCATCAGCGAGAAGCGCGGACATGTTGCTACCAGCATTGAACGATACCTAGAAGTTAAAAATCAATATGACATCCGAATATCGGCAGCTTTCGCAGCAGCTTTCGTTGGATTTCGGGAGATACCCGGTAAAGTCAGTCCTGTTGTGAAAGGCATCATGAATGGTATCAAGGTAAATATATTAGCATGCCGTAGATGAAACTTCACTCACGTTCTTGTTTTAGAGTGAAGAGAATATTGATCTTCAACAGAGGGCGGCTGTGACAGTAGCCTCTTTCATAGAGTTCTGCTCATTGCATAATATCAAACAGCCGCCAGATAAAATTGTCAAGAATTTGTGCACCTTTCTCTGCCAGGACACTGAAAACACACCGACGTTTGCTTTCAATCGGAAACAATTAGATGGTATATTGTCGTACCAAGGATCTAGGGTTACTGACAAGCCTTCTACGAAACCAACTGACTCCGAGAATTCTAACGAAAATCAAAAATCTCGTTTGTCTCGCCGTGGTGCTGGTTTCGCATTCGATCAACTATCCTCTAAATTTGGGCACCGACTCTTGGACGTGGTTCCCAATATGTGGCCGTCAATGACTGGTGGACTTCTGAGCGCATTTAAAAATGGTAGGTCATACCCTCTTCCTGGTTGAACCCACATCTACATCTCTATCCATACAGGCTCGGTCGACCAATCTGATGCTCTGATAGACAAACAACATGGACAAGATGTGATTGATTCTCTGAGTGTCCTGGAGGCCGTTGCTCCTTTGTTTGATCCAGAATTGTGGCCTCGCCTGGCGGAAATCCTGCCGACTCTGGATCTTGCCCTCCGTAGTCGTTTCGCTATCATCAGGCAGGCTGCAGCACGCTGTTTTGCTACAATTTGCCATGTGATGACAGCCGAGTCAATGTGTTATGTTGTCGAGAAAATAGTCCCTCTCTTAAGTGATCCACTTGTCCTTGCAAATCGCCAGGGCGCAACAGAGTTGATTTATCGTATGTTTTTCGAAGTCATTGTTCTTTCCACCGCTGACACTGCTCATTAGATATTGTCCAGCGGTTGGATATCAAGGCCTTGCCATATATAATCTTCCTCGTTGTTCCCGTGCTCGGTCGTATGAGTGACTCCGATGATGATATACGATCAACATCTACCAACACATTTGCGGCCCTAGTAAAAATGGTCCCCCTCGAAGTTGGTTTGTCGCAAATCGACTGAAATCATTGCTGACAATTGATTAGGCTGGCCTGCCTGATCCTCCTTGTTTTCCGGAGGATCTCCTCAAGAAGCGTGATGCTGAAAGAGAGTTCCTATCTCAGCTGCTTGATGGTTCAAAGGTTGCCAAATACGACATCCCAGTGCCAATCAAGGCTGATCTGCGGAAGTATCAACAAGATGGTGTAAACTGGCTGGCCTTTCTGGCAAAATACCAACTCCATGGAATTCTTTGTGACGGCAAGTAATGATTTAAGTAGTGAGGGACCCGATTCTTACTTGGCTCCTCTAGACATGGGACTTGGGAAGACTTTGCAATCCATCTGCATCCTAGCTAGCAAACATCACGAGCGGAGGAAGAGATATGACGCGACTCAATTCCCAGATGCCGTCCACCTTCCCTCGCTCATCATCTGTCCACCCACACTTACTGGTCACTGGTACTATGAGACCCTTAAGTATGCGGATAACTTAAAGCCCGTTTTGTATACTGGCAATTCTCGTGAACGTATGAAGCTTATCTCAAGACTTCATCAGTATGACGTCGTCATCACCTCGTATGAAGTGGTTCGGAATGACATCGCAAACTTTGAGCACTTAAACTGGTTCTATTGCATCCTCGATGAAGGTCATATCATAAAAAATGCGAAGACAAAGCTTACTAAAGCTGTCAAGTGCATTCGTGCACAACATCGCCTCATTCTCTCAGGAACCCCAATTCAAAACGATGTACTCGAGTTATGGAGTCTTTTTGATTTCCTGATGCCAGGATTCCTGGGGACAGAATCATCTTTCAACGAGCGCTTTGGAAAGCCAATTCTGGCCAACAGAGATGGTAGAACAAAGAATGGTGAGGCTGGTAAGTAGCAAAAATGTTTCGGTCATTTCATTTCAGCCGTTTACGATTTACTACAGCGGCTCTAGCCCTAGAGGCCTTACACAAGCAAGTCCTGCCCTTCCTCCTCCGCAGACTGAAAGAAGATGTTTTGAATGACTTGCCACCCAAAATTATCCAAGACTACTATTGTGAGCTCTCCGAGCTGCAAAAGCATCTCTACGACGACTTTTCCACTTCAAAGGCTCGTATGTCCGCAGAGGACATGATACGTACGAAACCCGCCAACGCAGGCAAGGAGGAGACAGGCCAACAACATATTTTCCAATCATTACAATATTTGCGAAAATTATGTAATCATCCCGCCCTTGTGCTCAAGGATGACCACGCTGCCATTAGTAGCGTCTTCGAAAAAGCTGGGCTTCAGTCGACTGTTCTCAGCGATATCCACCAGGCACCGAAATTGCTGGCACTCAAGTATGTCCTATCACGCCTATCACCGATTAAGAGATGTATCTTAGCGCATCCAACAGGCAACTGCTGATTGATTGTGGTATAGGCGCAGCAGGTAATCTGCGCACCGATACTATTGGGAGCGATGCCCCTGACTCTATCACTGATTCGAGCGGTGCATTTTCTCAGCACCGCGTTTTGATCTTCTGTCAAATGAAGCAGATGTTGGATATCATTGAAACGGACCTGTTCAAAGTTCACATGCCATCGGTCACCTATATGCGGCTTGATGGAAGCACTGAGGCTAACAAGAGGCACGCCATAGTGCAGACTTTCAATTCCGATCCGAGCATCGATTGTCTGCTATTGACCACGCATGTTGGTGGCCTAGGTCTGACATTGACCGGTGCTGATACAGTTATCTTCGTTGAACATGATTGGAATCCAATGAAAGATCTGCAAGCAATGGACCGCGCCCATCGTATTGGTCAGAAAAAGGTTGTGAATGTTTATCGTCTGATCACAAAGGGGACTTTGGAGGAGAAGATCATGGGGTAAGTCGATTTTTTTCTGCACCCGATTGTCATGCTGACCCTTTCTCCAGCCTTCAGCGGTTCAAACTCAACATTGCCAATTCTGTTGTCACGCAACAGAACTCTGGTCTAGCATCAATGGACACAGACCTTGTTCTTGACCTGTTCCGACGCACTACTGAGGAAGAAGATGTCGCGGCTGCAAGTCAAAGGCAAAAAGAGGCATCCAAAGCATTCACACAGAAAAGCGTATTGCAGGGTTTGGAGGACTTGCCTGCAGAGGATGAATACGAGGGATTAGACTTGTCTTCTTTCACGGGTTCATTGAGCAAATAATTTCGATTTGACACTTTAAGCGATGTTCGGTAATTTTTGGGACGGACATTGAAATGAATGTATTGTATCGTCACAGTTAGTAATACAACTAAAAGTAGAAATATAGACGAATCCACAGACCTACCGTAGGGAGGGAACGTGATGGCCAGTAATTGCCTCTCCAATTAAATATTCAGGAGCTACCTCCATTTGGTAACCTGGATATCCTATTCTAGTCCAATATTCCTTAACAAATTTATTACCTATATTTGACAATGTTGTTGGGATTCCCAGACCATTTATGTTAAAATAAAAACCTTCCATCCAAAGAGCATGTTTTAAAGTGATCAAAGAATCTTTCATGGCATATTCTTGAAATTTATTCGGATTTGTTTTTAATAACTTATCCATATTATTTATTTCAAATTCACTCAATTCTATTTTTTCAAAATTATACAATTTTCCTATATTAGCTAACTCCTTTTGTGAAGCTGGTGTTAATAACTCTAATAACAACATTGAATTTACCATATCTATATTAATCTTACAGCAGCTATACCAAACACCTACTATAATCCCAGCAATATTCAGACTCGGATGATGATATCTTCCGGTATATTTGAAGTATGTGGTGTAAGATGTTTACTCAACATTGACAACATAAAGCAGAGACATATCAGGTAGGAACTTTGTAGCTGAATTTGTGCTTCAAGTATACACCATTGAAATTGATTGCATCCATCACAATTGTTCAGTGAGAGGACGAATAATGAAAAGACTTCGACTGATTGAGAAAATATTGGTAAATACATCCAGGAGAATAAAGTTGTGGCATTATGAAGAGTGAGGAAATGTAAATGTAGCCTCTTTATTGACAGTGTTGACATCCAAAACGGCCATGACGCCCACAGCTCGTGCTCTGAGTAGATATTGATATTTCAATTTCACCCGAGTTGTTATTATCTTTGCTTTCTCCATCAAACGGATATCTCCACCATCTTGCTAACCTCTCATTTCCTCTATCGGTTAAGGATATTAGAATTTGTAGTTGCAGGTAATAACACTCCTGGCCCTTCCTCGTTTATGAATGTCAGACAACCCAAAATTGACAGAGTCCAAGTCGGTCAAATCGTCGTCAAGCGAGGGAACTGAGGGGACGAAAAAGATCGAGGGACATGATCTGATTGGGCCGGTTTCCAGTGGGAAAACATGAGATTGACAAATACAGAATGCATTGCTACCAGAGATCAAAGTTCACTTTTCCACTATTAGATTATTCTGTACACCTCAATCAGCTGCATAGCCTTCTCAAATGGAAAGAGGAAAGAAGTTAGTCCAACAAAAAAAAACTCCAAGGTCGAAGATGCCCGTAAAATTCTAACGGAGCCTGGCATCTGGCTCAAACTTCATCTGGGAGCTTAGATTCAGGTCCGA
>Ga0157363_1006120_pt1 | contig 11295 bp, 10 predicted proteins | sample AttsexASBM1_FD_111477 | JGI IMG/M metagenome (GOLD analysis project Ga0157363, IMG submission 111477) | Fungus gardens microbial communities from leaf cutter ant in Ribeirão Preto, State of São Paulo, Brazil - Atta sexdens ASBM1 | ecosystem: Host-associated > Fungi > Mycelium > Unclassified ...
GGAAGAACTGCGTCAGCAGGGCGAAGGGGAAGTGGTTCATGTCGATCTGAACCAGCCGATGAGCGAAATACTGGCCCTGCTGTCGGCCTATCCGGTTTCTACCCGTCTTTCGCTGAATGGCACCATCATCGTGGCGCGTGATATCGCTCATGCCAAGTTGAAAGAACGCATTGATAATGGCGAAGGTCTGCCACAGTACATTAAAGACCATCCAGTGTATTACGCAGGCCCAGCGAAAACGCCTGAAGGCTATGCTTCCGGTTCACTCGGTCCCACCACCGCTGGCCGCATGGACTCCTACGTGGATCTGTTGCAGGAACACGGTGGCAGCATGGTGATGCTGGCGAAAGGGAACCGTAGTAAGCAAGTCACTGATGCGTGCCACAAACACGGCGGCTTCTACCTCGGCAGTATCGGTGGTCCAGCAGCCGTCCTCGCGCAGCAGAGCATCAAGAGCCTGGAGTGCGTGGAGTATGCAGAGCTGGGAATGGAAGCGATCTGGAAAATTGAAGTGGAGAACTTCCCAGCATTCATCCTGGTGGATGACAAGGGTAATGACTTCTTCCAGCAGATCCACAATCAGTGTTCTGCCTGCGTGAAGTAAGCCTTTCAGCAGTGCTAAAAACAAAAAATCCGCGGCTAACTGGCTGCGGATTTTTTTATGGGTTGGGACCTGCGTGGTAGTTACAATCCACCGAGTTGCACGTCTAGCAGCATATCGGCATCGTCATCATTCTGACCAATCACGTAGATCGCCTGACGACCCGGCAAATTGACGGTAATGATATGTTGGTCATCCGCATCCAGCACGTCGTCATGCTGTTCCTGAAAGTTATACAGTGTGTTCATATTTTTTCCTTAAAAGTCAGTGTCCACAGTGCTTAATATCGGCAATTTGGGGCATAAATGTAGCGGAATATTCTGCTTTGGTGATACAGGCACTGTGGCACGGCTAAATGACAGTCAGATTAAAGAAGTCACGCACATTTCTTACAGCGCTGAAACCAGTGCAAAGCAGCCAGATGATGCGAGATAACGCCTGGAATTTCCCAGATGTGTCTAAAAGGCAGCGGTATGACCCGCTGCCCGCTGACTTAGAAGAAGCCGAGAGGTTGGGTGCTGTAACTCACCAGCAAGTTTTTGGTTTGCTGGTAATGATCGAGCATCATTTTGTGGGTTTCACGACCAATCCCGGATTTTTTGTAACCACCAAACGCCGCATGCGCTGGATAGAGGTGATAACAGTTGGTCCAGACACGCCCTGCTTTGATCGCGCGGCCCATGCGATAGGCGCGATTGATGTCACGGGTCCAGACGCCTGCGCCAAGTCCGTAGATCGAGTCATTGGCGATGGCGAGGGCTTCCGCCTCATCTTTGAAGGTCAGCACACCGACCACCGGCCCAAAGATCTCCTCCTGGAAGACACGCATGCTGTTGTCGCCTTTCAGCAGCGTGGGCTGGATATAGTAGCCGCTGTCGAAGGCTTCACCGATTTTCTCCACGCCGCCACCGTGCAGCACTTGAGCCCCCTCTTTCTGCGCGATGTCCAGATAAGAGAGGATTTTATCGAACTGCTGCTGTGATGCCTGCGCACCAATCATGGTCTCGGTGTCCAGCGGATCGCCACGTTTGATGGTTTTGATACGCTTCATCACCGCCGCCATGAAGGGCTCAAAGATCGATTCCTGCACCAGCGCACGGGACGGACAGGTACAGACCTCACCTTGGTTAAGGAAACCGAGCACTACACCTTCTGCTGCTTTCTCAATAAAGCTCTCTTCCGCATCCATGATGTCTTCAAAGAAGATATTCGGCGATTTACCGCCTAACTCGACGGTGGACGGAATCAGGCTTTTCGCCGCCAGTTCGAGAATGTGACCGCCCGTCGCTGTTGAACCCGTAAAGGCGATTTTGGCAATGCCCGGATGCGATGCCAGCGCTTCACCGGCTTCTTTACCGTAGCCGTGCACCACGTTAATCACGCCCGGTGGCACCAAATCTTTAATCACTTCCATAAACAGCGTAATCGACAGCGGCGTTTGCTCTGCCGGTTTCAACACCACGCAGTTACCTGCACCCAATGCTGGCGCCAGCTTCCACGCCGCCATCAACAGTGGGAAGTTCCACGGGATGATTTGCCCGACTACGCCCAGCGGTTCGTGGAAGTGGTAAGCCGCAGTGAATTCATCGATCTCAGCCGCCGTCCCCTCTTGCGCACGCACGCAGCCAGCGAAATAGCGGAAGTGATCGACGGCCAGCGGCAGGTCTGCTGCCAGGGTTTCACGTACCGGCTTGCCGTTATCCCAGGTTTCGTTGACCGCGATATATTCCAGTTTCTCTTCCAGACGATCGGCGATTTTCAGCAGCACCAGTGAGCGAGCCTGCGGTGAGGTTTTGCCCCAGGCATCGGCGGCCGCCTGTGCGGCCGCTACGGCGTTATCGATATCGGCCTTATCGGAACGCGGAAACTCACCGATGGTGGAACCATTGATCGGTGTGGTGTTGACGAAGTAATTACCGTTCACCGGCGCAACAAATTCGCCGTTGATAAAGTTGCCATAACGCGATTGCAGAGTGATGAGAGAACCTTGTTCTCCCGGAGCAGCGTAACGCATGGTGTTTCTCCTTGCGGGACAGAGTGGCGAATAACAACTATGAAACTTGTTATTAACATTGATCGATCAATGTCAGCCTGTCAGATCGCACGGTAGGAAACTGTGACCGCGACGAAGGAAAATCCTGGGATTGTTGATTTGAGATTTAGCACAGGTGCTAAATCAAGGTTGCTATTAAAAGAGAAGCATTCGTCAGAACAGTTTTAGGTCATACCAAAAGGGCAACCCTTCGACCGTCGTGCAAGGTTTTCGGTCGCCATAAATGGCAACCCTACGACATCGTGCAAGATTTTCGGTCGCCATAAATGGCAACCCTACGACCATTGTGCGGGACTTTCGGTCACCATAAATGGTAACCCTACGACTAACGTGCACGGTTTTCGTAGGGTGCGCATTTATGCGCATCTGAAATACGCGCCAATCTCCCGCTTCGCTGCGGATAATTCCGAGTTTTAGCCCGAATGAAGCGAAAAGCGAAACAACAGCGCTGAATAAGGTCAATATGAAACAGGACACTAATCAGGAGAAAGAGATGTTGGCTTCAGCCCTGACGTTAATGCGCGCCAAAGCGAACTTTGTTCAACAATTTATTCGGAACCCGCGCAAGATGGGCAGTATCACGCCCTCTTCTGCCGCGCTATGCCGTACCATGTGCGATGCCGTCAATTGGGACCACAGCCTGCGCGTGGCTGAACTGGGTGCAGGTGACGGTGTGCTGACGCGTCACATCCTGGCGAGAATGTCTCCGCAGGCGCAGTTAGACGTGTTTGAAATTAGCCCGGAACTGGTTGAGAACCTGCGCGGCTGGACTGATCCGCGCATGCAGCTACGCGCCTGCTCCGCCGAGTATCTGTCCGGCGAATATGATGTGATTTTTTCCGGGTTACCGCTGTTATCCCTGCCACCGCAAACCCGCGAAGCCATCCTCAGTGCGGTGCATGATGTGCTGGGCCCGCGTGGCGTATTTGTGCAGTTCCAGTACACCTCGCTCACCCAGCCGACGCTGTCACGCTACTTTACCTGGCAGCGCCAGCGGGTGCTTAAAAACATGCCGCCCGCGTGGGTTTATCGCTGCACTCGGCACTACGCGCCCTGAGCTTGCACTCGCGGCTGCGGCCGCGTTTGCTGCCAGAATCGGCGCAACAGTTCGCGCGACCAATCCTCTCCGCTCACCTCTGCACCATCATCACCGATGCCAGCCGGTAAACAGGCTGTCATGATGTCACGGGTGAATTCCGGGTGAAACTGCACGGAGAGTGCCTGCGGGGAGTAACGCAAAATCTGGCAGCCATCGAGATCAGAACGCGCCAACACTTCAGCGTGGGGTGGCGGTGTGATCACCGACTGACGATGTGAAAGCCACGCCTGAAACGTCTCGGGCAACGGGGCTAACCAGGGATCGCGACTCGTGTTGTGCGTCAGCGTTTTTAGGCCGCGCTCCCAGCCATTCGGGTTATCGCCCACTTTGCCACCCAGTGCATACGCCATCAGCTGGTGCCCGTAACAGACCCCGAGCAACGGCAGTTCAGCCTCTAGCGCGCCGCGAATCCATGCGGCGGTACGCTCACTCCAATCGGCGTGATCGGTCACCATCGCCCAAGAGCCGCTGAGGATTGCACCGCAGACACGATCAAACGCCGGGAGTTCTTCACCCAGATGAGGACGTACAATCACGTAGTCTTCAGGCTGCAATTGCAGCGCATCAATAAACCAGACCGGTTGTTCACCAATTTGCGCCACAACCTGTGATGGCGGCACTTCGAGTTGAATCAGAGCAAGGGGTAACGCGCGGGTGTGTTTCATTCCGAATTCATTCCTTAACGGAGTCAGCTTTCGGACATCCACTTTGACAGGAAATCAGTGACCTGTCTTATTTTTTTCCTGCATAAGCTCATGCTGTATTGAAAAAAAATTTTGCACAATGTCACAGAAGTGCACGGCTTCGTGCCATGATTAGCCAGTGATAACTCCCCCCTTTCATGTGAAGGATAACACTGTGGCAGTGCGGCATTTCTTTATGGTTCTGATGGTGGTCTCCATCTGGGCGTTCAATAACGTTGCGGTGAAGTGGGGATTACTGGAACTTCCACCGCTGTTTCTAACCTGGATGCGTTTTGTCGTCGTGGCGATTGTCTTGGTGCCTTTCTGTCGCATCACACGTGAACAACTGCCGTGGCTGCTCACTCTCGCCTTTACCTTTGGCTTTATGCACTTCTCACTGCTGTTCGTCGGCATGCGCTATACCGATGCCGGAACCGGTGCAATCGTGGTGCAACTGGGTACGCCGATTGCTATGCTGCTGGCGATGTTGGTGCTAAAAGAAAAGCTTCGCTTAGTGCAACTCTTTGGTATCGCCGTCTCACTAAGCGGTGTCGCGGTTCTGTCAGGCAGCCCAACCATTCCCGCATGGTGGGTGCTGTGTATTCTGCTGTGCAGTGCCTTTGGTTGGGCCATCAGCAATATGATCGTCAAGAAATCACCGCCGATTAAGCCGCTTACGCTCACCGGCTGGATCTCATTTCTCGCCGTGCCGATTGTCGGTGCCGCCTCCTGGCTCACTGAATCGCAGCAGTTTTATGCGCTGAGTCATGCCGGCTGGCGCGGTTGGTTTGGCATTCTTTATAGCGCGCTGGCCTCATCCATTGTGGCCTATACCCTGTGGTACGCACTGCTGAAAAAGTACAACGTCAATCTGATCATGCCCTATTCCTTACTCACCCCCGTATTGGCGGTATTAATGGGCGTACTGGTACTGGGTGACAGCATGAACAGCTTTAAGATTCTTGGGGCTTCACTCGTGGTGTTAGGCACTGCCATTGCGGTCATCAACCTCCGTAACTTACGTATGCACGCGCGTTTTCCGCGGTTGCGTCGCCGTTAAATCGATTCTGCTATGCTTGAGTCTCGCGCGTTTCCCGGAGACTCATGATGGATACTCAATCTGCTGCCGCGTTATGGCAGCAACTTTGGCAGGGATTGCGGGGTGCGGATCAATGTCCTGCACTCACCTTTCTCCAGACCGACACCTTATCCTCGGCTTTTGCCGTCAGCGAACTGGCCGCCACCAGCATCGGGCTGGCGAGCCAGGCACTGAGCGATTTACTCGGCCAATCGACCCCGGTTAGCGTCAATGTGCGACTCGCCTCGCGTTGGTTTCAACACAGCCTAACGCCGCTCAATCGCCCGCCAGCAGTGTTGTGGGATCCCTTTGCTGGCGATTACGCCACCACGGATGGTTGGATCCGTCTGCACACCAATGCGCCGCATCATCGTGCGGCGATGGAGCGGGTATTGGGACAGCAGGCCGATCGCAGCGCACTCGCGCATGTCGTCGCGACATGGCAGGCTGCAGCGCTCGAACAAGCGGTGGTCGACGCAGGAGGCTGTGCCGCACAGATGCGCAGCGAACAGCAGTGGCAACAACATCCGCAAGGCATGGCGGTCAACAGTGAAGCACTCATCGCCCAGCAGGCCACCGGAGAGGCACCCACACCCGACTGGGCGTTGCCCACTGCCCGCCCTCTGCTGGGCGTACGGGTGCTGGATCTCACGCGTATTATTGCTGGCCCGGTGTGCACTCGCTTTCTTGCCAGCCTTGGCGCAGAAGTGTTACGCATCGATCCCTATGGCTGGGAAGAACCCACGCTGGAAGAGGAGATCACCTGCGGCAAACGCTGTGCGCGGCTCGATCTCAAAACCAAAACAGGACGCGATCAGCTGATCGACCTGCTCAAACACGCCGATGTGCTGGTACATGGCTATCGTGCCGATGCGTTAGAGAAGCTGGGGTTGGATGCCGACACACGGCGCTCACTCGCGCCCGGTTTAGTGGATGTGAGTCTCAATGCGTGGGGCTGGAGCGGCCCTTGGCGAAATCGGCGTGGCTTCGATAGCCTGGTGCAAATGGGCTGTGGGATCGCAGAACGCGGCAGCTTATGGCAAGGCAACCATAAGCCCACCCCGCTACCTGTACAAGCGCTCGATCATGCCACCGGTTATATGATGGCGGCAGCCGTGCTGGAGGGCTTGCGCCAAAGACGTGAGAATCATGTGGGCTGGCAGGCGCGTTTATCTTTGGCGCGCACCGCTCGACTGTTGCAACAGCACGGCGCTGCGCCTCAGCAACCACAAACTGGGATTCACTCGCAGCAAGGTGATGCAGTGAGCACCATTGAGATTAATGCATGGGGGATAGCGGAGAGATTGCGTGCCGCTGCCTATGTGCCCGGTACGCCAATGATCTGCGCCACGCCGGGCGTGAAGCTCGGCAGCAGCGCAGCCAGTTGGTAATTAAGCTTCTGCGTCGTCGCCTTCATTCAGCTCATCGTACATGGCCTGAATAGCTTCACGACTTAACGCCGCCAGCGTACGGTAAAACGCGCTGGTGGCGTGCGCTTCTACTTTCCCGAGGAACGCGCCGCACCATGGCAGCAGATAGTCGTTGAACAACGCCAGTTGTGCAGCAGACTCATCCTCTGCTGACTGATCTTCCAACCAAGAGGCGGCCAGCAGCAACACGCCAAAGTGATCGGCAGGTGCTTCGCTTAACGGCATACCCCTTGAGGTCAGGAACGCACGGACCTCTTCCTCTTTCGCTCCGTTTGGCCACTGCGACGCGTAAGGCGGCACGCTGCATTCGCTCCCCACAAACAGCGCATTGTAATCAGACGCCAACGCCTGCGGATCACTATTCTGCTGCAAACGCGTCAACAGTTCATCCTGCTCCAACGGCCACTGATCTTTCAGTTTGCCTTCACGCAGCACAGTGAATAGCGGCACTAACAATGGATCTTGTGGCTGGCGGTTGAACAGCGAGCCGATGACGCGACAGAGAATGGAAAACTCATTCATGCAACAGAATTCCTTGAGGCAAAAAGTTAAAAGTCTGCAAATTCAGCAATATGCTTGCCGGTACGCTGTTCGAGAAAATCGAGCAGACGGCGTGGCGTGACATTTAACACGCGATCTTCTGGAAAATCCACATCGCGCGTAATACGGATGCAGTGTTCAAAGTGACCCAGCGTGAAAGCGGTATGTGAATCAGAGCCAAAGGCCAGGCGCCCGCCCGCGTCACGCACCGCTTCGGCTATCGCACGGCAGTTCGGTTCACTACCTGGGCGTGAATGGGTAAAGGAGGAGTTGTTAATCTCCAGCGCGACATCATAATGCGCGGCCGCTTCCGCAATCGCGCGGATGTCGACGGGAAACTTTGGATTGCCCGGGTGAGAAATAATGTGCACCAACCCACCCGCCATCGCCGCAATCATCGCTTCAGTGTGATGGGCTTTATCACGTGGCGCGTAAACTGGCTCGTGGAAACCGGCCACAATCAGGTCCAGTGCATCCAGCATCGGACCACTGCAATCAATCTCACCCTGCTGATTTTTGATGTTGGCTTCAATGCCACGTAACACACCCACGCCATCAATCACGCGCGGCCAGATGCGCATATTAACGAAGTGCCAGTAGTGCGGTGCATCGGCCATATCCGGGCCGTGATCGGTGATAGCAAACAACTTCAAGCCATTCTGTTTCGCCTGCACCACATAATCATGCAGTGTGCTGTAAGCGTGGGTACTGGCAACGGTGTGCATATGCAAATCGACGGGATACATCCTCTTCTCCTGACACTAAGTGAATTAATAACCGCGCTGACGATCGACCAAGCCATTCGGCATTTGTCCTTGCTCCAGAGCAAGTATGGCACCCGCCATATAATCCATCGACTCAGCTGGCAACGTCGTGGCAGCAGTATGTGGCGTTATTGTGACATCTGGATGAGACCAAAGCGGGTGATCCGCCGGCAAGGGTTCGGTCTGGAATACATCCAGCGCCGCACCCGCCAACTGGCCGCTGTTGAGTGCCGCCAGCAAATCCGCTTCCACCACGTGCGCGCCGCGTGCCAGATTGAGAAAGAAGGCCCCATGCGGCAACACACTGAGCAACCGTTCATCAATCAGGTTGGTGGTTTCTGGTGTGGTAGGAAGCAGGTCAATCACGACCTGGGTGCCATCCAGAAACGCGTCCAGCTGTTCACGTCCATGAAAAGCCTGCACGCCGTCTATAGATTTCGGTGTGCGGCTCCAACAGCGCAGCGGGAATCCCCACTGACGTAAGCTTTCCAGCACGCTACGCCCTAACACGCCCGCGCCCAAGACACCGATCGTAAAGTGTTCACGCTCACGATCATCCAGAGGCAACCATTGCGCTTTTTCTTGCAGTTGCTGATATTCGGCAAAGCGGCGGAACCAGCCCAGCACACACCAGTTCGCGTACTCCTGCATCTGACGTGCCATGCCGGTGTCTTCGAGACGAAACAGCGGAACATCATCGGAAAGCATTTCTGGATGCGCACGCAGTTGCCCAAGAATCTCATCCACGCCCGCCCCCATGGCAAACACCGCTTTTAAAGAACGTCCCGCTAGCATCTCGGTAGGCGGTGAACGCACGATGGCGTAATCCGCTGGGGCATTATCCCCCGGCTGCCAGTGGCGCACAGTGGCCTCTGGCACACGTTGGCGCATGCCGTCGATCCAGCTCTGCGGGTTAATCGAAGGGTGATACCAGATGATTTCCATACTGCTCTCCTTTTTTTCCTTCAGACTCAGGCAAATGCCGGTTGAGGGCAAGTAAAAACCTTAGGGTTTGTACAATCTCTTCGGTGATTAATTCCGAACGCTTCACATTTCCGCCGCCTGAAGGGGATAAGCGTCAGATAAGCGACTAAAGTTGTTTGTGTGGTCAATGCGTTAGCACACCACCTTTTCGGACAAGGAGAAAAACCGATGATAAAAAATGTCGTATTTACGCCCTCGCGCCTGACCTTTTTATTGAGCGCTGCCCTGCTGGCCGGTTCCCCCATTGTGCAGGCTGCAGAGGATAGTCGTATGCTCAGCAGCCAACCGCAGCCGCCCGATATTCGCTTAGGGCCGCTCTTTGATGCTGTGCAGCAGGCAAAATTTTATCCGGACCAGAAAACCTTTGCCGACGCGGTGCCAAAATACAATCCGTCCTCGATTTTGGCCGACTGGCAAATGCAAAAAAGCCAGCGCAACTTTGACCTGAAGCACTTTGTCGATGCCAATTTCACCCTGCCCAAAGAGCAGGATAAATATGTACCCCCTGCGGGACAGAGCCTGCGCGAGCATATCAACGGTTTATGGCCGGTGCTGACCCGTTCCACCCCCAGCGCCAGCCAATACGATTCGCTGCTGCCGCTGCCAAAACCTTATGTGGTGCCGGGCGGGCGTTTCCGTGAGGTCTATTACTGGGACAGTTACTTCACCATGCTGGGTCTGGCCGAAAGCGGACACTGGGATCGCGTTCAGGATATGGTGGATAACTTCGCGACCGAACTCGACAAATATGGCCATATCCCGAACGGCAACCGCAGCTATTACCTCAGTCGTTCTCAGCCACCGTTCTTCAGTTTGATGGTGGATTTGCTGGCGACGCATAAAGGCGATGAGGTTTATCGTCAGTATCTGCCGCAGTTGCAAAAGGAGTATGACTACTGGATGGCAGACAGCGATAAAGTGGCTGCCGGACAGGCCAGCAAACGCGTGATCAAGCTGAGCGATGGGACGTTGCTGAATCGCTATTGGGATGATCGCGATGCCCCGCGCACCGAATCCTGGCTGGATGATGTCACTACCGCCAATAAGGCACCGGATCGCAACAAACAGCAGGTGTATCGCGATTTGCGAGCGGGCGCCGCATCGGGTTGGGATTTCAGCTCTCGCTGGTTTACCGACGCCCATAATCTGGCGTCGATTCGTACCACCCAACTCGCCCCGGTGGATCTCAACAGTTTGATGTTCCATCTTGAACAGGTGCTGTCGAAAGCCTCGAAGCTGGCGAATCAGGACGACCAAGCCAAACAGTTTGCTAACGATGCGGAGAAACGTCAGGCGGCGATTAACCGTTATTTGTGGAACGAAAAACAGGGCTGGTACGCGGATTACGACTGGCAGAAGAAACAGATTCACCCGCAGCTTACGGCAGCAACGCTGTTCCCACTCTATATGCAGGTGGCGAGTGAGAAACAAGCCGATCGCACCGCGGCAGCCGTCGAGAAACAGCTCTTGAAACCGGGCGGCCTGGTGACTACCACCGTCAATAATGGACAGCAGTGGGATGCACCGAATGGCTGGGCACCGCTGCAATGGGTGGCGGTTGAGGGTCTGGAGCACTATAAACAGCCGAAGCTAGCGCAAGAGATTGGTCAGCGTTTCCTGCAAAACGTGCAAACCACTTATGACAAAGAACACAAGCTGGTTGAGAAGTACGTTGTGGAAGGTGCACAGCTCGGCGGTGGTGGTGGCGGGGAGTATCCTTTGCAGGACGGTTTTGGCTGGACCAATGGCGTGACGCTCAAGCTGTTGGATAAATATTGTCCGAAAGATAAGACCTGTAACAACGCCAGTGATATTCCTAATCTCCCAGCGTTGAGTGCAGGGAAATAGCGTCGTGGCATTTTCAGCATGGAAGACATCTTAAACTGTCACCTCCAGCCTGTTGATTCTGGAAATGCCTGTTTATCACTCTGGTTAAACTCATTGAAGGGCGGCTTAGGCCGCCTGATTAACCGCATACCTTGTTAATTTTCCTCACCCCTCTCTCTATCATAAATTTACATCTTGAAACAAACCCCACTTAAAGATAATAATTCTCACTCTAA
>Ga0157363_1006121_pt1 | contig 11294 bp, 3 predicted proteins | sample AttsexASBM1_FD_111477 | JGI IMG/M metagenome (GOLD analysis project Ga0157363, IMG submission 111477) | Fungus gardens microbial communities from leaf cutter ant in Ribeirão Preto, State of São Paulo, Brazil - Atta sexdens ASBM1 | ecosystem: Host-associated > Fungi > Mycelium > Unclassified ...
CGATGTATTATATATGTATGTCGAGCTAAAAATATATAGGTAGAACTTATTTTATCTTCTGCAACTGGAATGAAACAGGCTTAGACGTCTTTCTAAGAGAGAAAGCGAAAGAGTGGGAATACAAAACAAGAAGAGAGCAAAGTTCAAATTCTAGTTTCTATTTAATTTAGATATCCGATATAATACACGCTGTGGAAACTTTATAATTGTAATCACTTTTCATTAAAATTCGCATTTTCTCTCGGGATATTTTGCAAAATTCGCGTCATTCATTATCTCCCAAAGGTGAATCCCGTTGGGCTCATAAATTTGCACAAATAGCAATGAAATGAAAGCGAAAATGAGCGAACGAAACAGAAAATGTATCTTGAAATATCATAGATCTTTTTCTCTTAAAAATTTTGTCTATTTCGTAGCCAGTTTAAATGACGTCCTACTATAATTTTACATATTATTAGACGAATACAGTGAACTGTATTCATGGAAAGTATAATCCGCATATGCAATATTTGTATGTATGACGATGTAATATCGACAAAAACAAAGGTTATTAATTAAAATTTCAAGATACATAAGAAATGAAAGTCTCATATATATATATATATCCGTATGAATACATGGCTCATTTTCCCCGTTTCATGTAAGTTTATACGAGAAGTGTGATTTATTTTACAATAATATCGTTACGAATTACAGAAATAATAATAGGAAAAATTTTACTAAATTATAAAAAATTATAAGAATTTCTAAACAATAACAATAATAAGATTCTTATTAAACTGTATGCATAAAAACACAATAATAGGAAATAGAAAATGAAGGCCCATAATGGTCGAAGCTGGAGCTTTAATGTTTAAATCGAACTCAAATTATCAGATTTGAAAATAGCTAAATTACTGAAATAATATCATAATTAATTTTTGATCAATAGTCATCTATTAAAGAGATCTTAATATGCTGATAAATATAAGAATTCTTTTAATTAATCGTCAGGTAAAAACATTTGCGAGCGATACAATTTACATGTCAAATATAGCTATTTACAATTTATACGAATTGTAAATGTGGCATATTTTCCTGTTTTAATCCCAATTTTTTTATTCAACAAAGACTTTGCATGTTCAAAATAATAGGCATTACATGCCAAGCATAACGTATGTTTTTCTAAATACTTTATTTTCGCGAATTTAACGCGCTTTTGTGTCTATTGTATCTTGTCTACCAACAAACATTCATTCTCAAATGGTTGTTTTGAAGTTTTCGGAAAAATCACTGTGCAATACTGAAATGCGAAGGCAGTCGCAAAATGATTTTATTCTTCGTATGCACTTTGATAGACATTCAATATCTTGACAAATGGAAGCAGCGAATGCGGATGATGCCATATTTTTCTAGATCGAGAGTTTTTCAAGCGGTAACTGTTTGTATCGCGAATTATCAGTGGTGGCAAATCGATTTTATAGGTCGTGGTATCAATCAATCTGCATACATACATACAGTTAAAAACTTCCCTTAAATCTTTCACTCAATTTGAAATTTGAACAGATTTTTAGAGACAGATGAAAAGCTACGAAAAAAATGCTTCATCGGCATGTATTTGTATTCGACTTACGAATGAATCAAATGGCATCGCATGACATTTCATATTTTGAAAATATTGTACATATTAACCCTGATTTCCCTGCTTTAGATGACGTAACAAAATCGATATGATTTGAATAAACATGTGTTTCGTTTTCTAACACTTTAATTTGACTTTTCGCTACTAAATAGAAAAGATTGTTATCGTTTGATTTTCTTACTGCCATAAGAAATTTTTATAAATATTCAAAAATTTTTATAAATATTCAAAAATTTTTATTTATAGATTTTCTTTCTTCTTCATCAAATCTGTTTGCTAAATGTTATTTAGGACGTTTTCGACTGTATGCGTCTATCGTGCATCTATGAGCGATATGTATAACTTATTCCGATTATAAACTAATCATGGAAAGCACATTGCACAAGAGAAAGAGAGAGAATTATTGATCCAAAGTCGATGTCACGCGAAACGTGTACGAAAATAAGAAACAGTCTAATACGTGAAAATAGGAAACCGTCTATAATCTTTTCGTCGTCAGGGGAGCCGACAGTCAAACAAGCTAATCGGTGAATCATCCAAAGAAATGATTTCGATTATCATATATTTGCGTGCGTCTTTATTTTAACTTTATATATATAGAGGATAATTTATACTTATTGTAATAACCCTCCCCCATCAATGACAGATTTCTGAGATCATTTCAAGATGAAGATCATAATAGAGCCAAAATTTCGAAGACAATTTTTAAATGACAACGAAATCAATTAAACTGTCCGAAATTTGCTTTATTAATTTTAAACCTCCTTCTGGTATTTAAAAACTATTACAGCTTCGACATTTTGATATTATATAAGATCTTCGTATCGAAATAATCCAGGAATCTGTCATTAATGGTTGTCACAGTAAATTTGGGATACACGTATAATATTCAATGATTTTCATACAAGAAAAATCTGTTATTAAAGTTCTGTCAGTTTCTTACAGTTTCATAAGGATGATGTTTGCCTTTACGCCCACTACGTTCGTTCTTCTATTAATTACGTTTTCTGAATCTTTAAGTAAGGCATTCTCTTCGAGGCGACGCATATAAGGCGACTCGTAACATAAAACAAACTTTTTTATTCTCGCGCTTTCGCTGAAGCCGCAACTTTCATTCCGCGTTTTTAACGAGTTTCTTTGCTTCCGTCACAGTTGCAAAAAGTCGCGACCGATCGATACGTTACGCGTGCGAACGAGACTAGAAGCTTTTGTCTCCGAATAGCCCTCTCTGTCTATGCGTGTGCTATGAATCATTTAAGGGTGACTCCACACAATCGACAGGGGTCGCACGTGCATATTGTCATGCGTTCATGCTCGATGCCACGTTGATTCTCGATCCTTGTTTATATGAAGTGTTCTAAAACTTATATATAATATATATTTACCAATGGATAACGCAATCCAAGATGATAAAATACAATTATCACCGAATACGTGTAATGAGCTTTTTACAATAAGCTACAACCTAAGTTTTAAGTTATAAGAAATTAATCAATCACAGTCGAAGAATAATCGATTATGATTGGTTAATTTCTTATAGTTTAAGACTTAAAGTTTAGATAATGACTTATTGTAGAAAGCCTATAATAGAATGGGAATGAAATAGAATGGTATACAATAATGAATTAAATAAAATATATATATGAATGTTATTCTTTTCTTCATTCTAGCTCTGCAATAATTTTTACGTAATTAATCAGTAATAAGAAATATAAATAATCAATAAGAGCGCACATGGTTGTTGCTGCGATATATATTTATTAATAAGATATTACATGTTAAATGCAGACACTTTGTAAGTTTTCTTCAATGCAAACAAAAACGCATAAAGATTTTGATTGAGAAAATGATAGTTGCAAACTGTGATGTCATAATAAAACATTCGTGGAAAGACGTAAATTTTGTTGTTGAAGTAAGACATTCGATATGCATAAATTACATTAAGTCAAAGAATAGTGAGATTATCACCCAGAATGCCACTGTCCAATGTAAATTGGACAGAAAACACCGATAAAAGAATAAGATATGATTGTAACAGTGAAAAATAATTTAAGTCTCTCTGTTATCTTTCACCGCTACTGCAGTCTATCTTTTTCTTACTCTATTTCTTTGTTCTTTATCATGTATTACTTACTTACAACAGTTTCTCTTATCGATATCTAATGTCATTTTATCTAGAATTATATTAGACACTTCTGGGTGATAATCCCCACTATTCTTTGGCTCAACATAATTTGTGCCTATCGAGAGAATGTCTTACTTTATTGAATTAATTTACATTTTTCATGTTTTTATTTTCACTAAAGAAGACCAAAACCTATGATCGAAATATTTATGTTTTTCCATGTGATTGCAATTCGCATATAATATCTTATTATCTATATATTGCATATAAAAAAATCATGTAGATTTTTCGCCAATCGCTCTCTTCTTTCACGAGCCATTAAAAAATCTCTATAACCTGCATGTGTACGTGTACCAAATACTATTTTTTCCTCGTGCGGACAGCTAACAATAAGTATAGAGCCTGCAGCACTATTGGAATTTAAAATGTTAAATACGCACGACGTGCAATTACGTTTTTTATAAACACGCATTTATAAACACGCAAACGATAGTTGATTATATACGAAACTAAATAATCAGGATACTAGAATTTATTTTTATTTTTATTTATGTCTTGGAAAATAATTTATGCATCGCATTGATATCGCGTTAATATATTAATAATTAATATAAAAAAGTAAATGTAATTCAAAAAATGTAATTGCTGCTGCATCCGTTTTTATATATATATATATATATATATATATGTTATATGATTTTTTATTACTTTATTGTGCCACCTTTATCTTTGTTTGTGTATTTATGCCGTTCAATCAAGTCTTTTTTGATATTGATACGTGGCACCAATTATAATTATCGATAACAAAACATCACTGGTGTCATACAAAATTTTGGCATGTGTGTAATCAGTGTAATCTCAATTCCATGTCCTACTCGGAATGGTAGATCCATTATCGGATTTAAAGTGTCGTCGTTTCAACGCCCAATCAATAAAAATTATCTCTACACGATGTGTTTTTCCGAAGCTTCTGGTTTACACCGAAATTCTGGTATTTATTACGTTTTCTGTCAGGAGTTTTTAAATTTATTTTTTCATTTTATTTATTTTATTTTTTGATTTATATATGATTTTATTCGTTTAATCATTTATCCTATTATTTTATTGTAATAAACACAAATTTGACAATGATAATGATTAGTGCATGTAGAATATTAAACGCGAAATAAGTTTGCCTTAAATTTTCGTGTGTATATTATTTCAAACAGCCGCGAAACTCGCATCATAATTTTCATAACCAAGAACATTAATCAATAATGTTTCATTTCTTTTTATATATACATTTTCTTTTCCTCGAGTTCTCGATCATGGCCTATTTAACGATTGCAAAAGTGACAAGCTTTCGAAAGTTTTGTTCGAAGAATGACAGCCACATGTTATATAATAATAAATTCCAAAATAGAAGATCATGATTCACGATTCTATCTTCTTTCGCGGATAAATGTTCTTTCATGTTCTTCTTTTGAGCTTCTAAAAGTCAACGAAAAGGTTTTCCTTGACATCACTTTCTCGGAATACATTAAGAGAATTTGTCACGCGTTGTCTGTTTCTCTTTCATTCTTCTATTCATTGCAATGTGTCAAGTATGTGAATAATGAGAATTTCTTGCTTGACAAAATTAACATTGGAATGAAAATAACAGAATGAAACTTACAAATATCATAGTGAAATGTAAAAAAATCTAAAATTTATAGATATGACAAAAAGATGATCTTTTCTCAAAGAAACAATCATAATGTATTTTAAGGTATTGCATAAATATTTGCGTTAAGTAAAAAATTTTAAGTAAAAAATATATATATTAAAACAAAATTGTGAATTGCATATTGAAATTATAAAGAACATAAAGTAATAAAATGTGATAACAATTAATTGAACTAAATACTTTAACAAATTCAGAAAATTAATAATAATTTGATGAAAAATTTATTAAAGAAAATTTAAAGATATTTTTTTATATTTATCAAAGTGCACACAAAGAAAGAAGATACAATATTCTTTTGCAATTGTAATTGCATCATGAATTTTTCCTCTTGTACATAAGAAAACTTTTGAGATTTTTCTCAAGGAAATATTGCGCGAACAAGTAACATGTCTTATTCATGAACCTAATGCCACCTTATCACGCAATTGGGTTGCTACGATTCGTTTGTGAAACGGGTGTGATCCGTGATGATGATTCAGTAGGAGTGATTCAATAAGTGAATGATAACTTTTCTATCAGGATTACATCCAGATGAACAAATTCTAGAAAGAGGGAAAACGCATATATGTATAAATATCTTCAAATATTCCGTTTTTCTAACGATAAGAAAATTATCGTGTCACAGTGTATGCGTATTTCTCGCTGTTGATGCATTTAGGGTTTTATTTTTAATTGGATGCAACATGTGTAAGGAAAACGTTTAATTTATTTTTTAAAGAACATTTACATACTTTTTAGGAAATTATTTTACATTTAATTTTTTATTTTTTACGATTAATTTTCTTAAGTGTTTAAACAAATTAGAAAAAAATTATTGTTGCGCTAAACTCTCAAATTTTATTTACATGACTACTAAGTGACATCATAAAAGATAAATTATACAATGTCTATTTTTATTTTTTGTTTAATTGATATTTTAATAACTTCTCATTTAGGAGACAAATATATAAAGATATATATTGTAGTTAAAAGTTAAAAATTGAAAATTAAGAACTATAATTGAATTATAATCTCTATTAGAGAAAAATTCATCAATTGAAATTAATAAAAAAACTCTAATATGAAAAAGCAACTCACTTTATACAAATAATTCTGTGATATTTGATTTACGATGTGTATAAGAGACGGGTGCTTCTATAAAGACAAAGTTCACAAGTCCGTGCAGCGACAAGATGGGCACATGGATTCTCGTCAGATCTCTCATTTACATTTGATGCCCAGCTTAATAAACTTGTCGAGGTTTTATGAACGTGGCCATCGTGTCGCTGTAAATCAAGCTGCCTGTGCGCGAAGTCGATTAATTGCTGACGATCGCTACACACACACGCGCGCACGCGCGCACACACACACACACACACACACGCGCGCGCACGCACGCACACACACACACACACACACACACACACACACACACACACATACACACACACACGCACACACTTCTCTCGTGATTCTCGTACTATAAAACGACCAGATGAATGACACTCTGTTAGAATGAATCAATATTGTTAAAATAAGTCTATGCTTACCTTTACTTGCGATTTCCGAGCACTCGAAAGACAAATATTTATAAAAAGTAGACAATATAGAATATATAGAATATTTCAAAATAACTAAAAGCAAATCATTTTTAAGTATTCCATTCTTAATCTCTTGTATGTTTAATTAGTAATTATTTTTACTGATTATCTGTTTACAGAAAAAGTTAGTTTCTAAATTGTTTTAATATATTTATTTTCTGTATATATTTTATAATTCTCTTTTTGAACGATTTTTATTATATGTCATTTGATATTTTTTCTTATATAATATTTTGTATGAAATAAAATTGCAAAGAGCTTCGTATTAGAATAGATTTTTTAAATGAAATTATAATAAATACAATAAGCAGGATTGCCAGACCTGAAAAACCGGGAAAAATCAGGGGAAAATGTAAAAAAGTTTGGAATTTTGAAATTTGCTCACAATTTCCTTAAACTGTTCCTATTTCAGATAGTGATAATTTTTTAACATTATATCTGATGTTTATAATAAAATACATTCAAAACTGGCACACTTTAAACGATTTTAATAAAATAATTAAAATTTATATTTTATTCAGTATTTTTATTTGATCACTCTTTTTCATAACTGCATTCTTTTTTCCAATATTAATTTATTTTTTGTTGGCTTGAATTTGCACTCAAAATTTTAATATGTTACTAAGCCTTTTTTGCGTTTTTAATAATATAGGCTAGCTTTCCTACAACTCTTGACTTTAAAATTTACATATTGTTAAAATTTACATATTTTATATTGGAAAGTTTTCTATTTTCATCTAGAAAACCTGGAAAAGTCAGAATTTTAAAATTTATTTTCTGTAGCAACCTAACCCTGATAAGCGTGATAAGAACGCGATTATACAGAACTATATTGTATATTCCGATTATACGTCAATATTCAGAGTTTGCGACTTTCGATTTTTTTCCGGACAAACGGTTCAATGTCTGCCTTAACAGTCTAAAATACGGGCTGTGCACCACCATCAAACGATTCAACATTCCCCGAGCATGAATGCGAGGGTGCAGGATCCTTTTACCATAGCGATGCAAATCCGTCTGCGTCCCCTTCATGAAATTCGCCATACGGTTATCCCCTTCGAATCATGAAATCGGTATACAAGGTGTATCAGAAATCGTATTGTAACCGAAAATCCAAATTTTCTTTAATATAAATTTTTTTGTATTTTCACATTAAATATATTAATAATTAAACATATTAAAGATTTTCTTAAGATAGATTTAAAATTACATATTCATGCAAAATTAAGCGAAAAGACCGAGGCTGTGCGATATAATTTCTTGTTTTTAGACTTAAAATATTTTTGACTGTTTATCATTAGAAAATTATCTTTTTAATATTAAAACAACCGCTATTCATTTTCGGTTTATATAATACTTACAATTTAGAAAAAAGATGACCTATTAAGACACCCGGTATATTACTTCGGTGTTTCATGGCGATAAATAGTCCTTTGTCTGTTTAGCTCGTAATGTAAGAGCTGGCAGTTTTGGTCATGTTGGAATATAAATGATCGCCCAGATGGAATTTTCGGAATATTTGACTTCTTAAACTTCGAGCTTTTTATTTTTAAAAGCAAATCACTGAAAACTCCTCAGTTTTATTATATTTCATTGAGATTAAATTTCACTCTTGGATCAGTTGACATTTTCCTAAGTATTTCGTGGAGAGACAAGTTGTTTCATTGATAACTTAAGGTCAGATTGCACTTTTAAACCAGTTGACATTTTCCGAAATATTTTACCGAGAGATAAGTCGTTGACAAATAAAATTCTACACTAGCAAAATAAACTTCTTATCACTTTTCTTGGCGCTCCAATATATTTTGACAAATGTCGACATAAAGAAGAAAATGCGCATAGATTTCTATTACATCATCTCGTAAAATTGTGTTTTCACTTATCCGACCTTTATTTCCTTTGTCGCAATCATCAGTCAATCGACGAATTTGTGCGCCAAGATTGCTTTTTCCGAGATTGTAGTTATCGCGTGTGAAATTGCGCACGGTTATAGTTACAGTAGTGAACTTCCATTTCTCGATATCATGCGGATTATCGTTGATTGTTATTGCGATCGAATATGATTAACTATTGCACTCGTTTCGAACTTTATCATCTTATCTATTATAGATCAAGGTATTATTAAATAATAATAAAAATTTACTATCATTGCACAATATTTGCATATGCTCCATGCTAAATGCCTACATTGTTTATTTGCAACGACTAATTATTGATTATGAATTTGATGATTATGAATTTGAAGCATTACTCGCATTGAAGCATTAACCCTGCATTAACAGATTTTTGAGACAATTTCTTTTCACTAACATTTTAAGGAAAAAGTATATCTTATTTTTCTTATCACCATGATTTATAATTGCTTATTATTTCATAACTTCTAGATTTGATGTTTTATATTATAACTTGACAGTGAATTACTTAAATTTATCCAGTAATACAGAAATAATTTCCTCAACTTAAAATGTGAACTTCGCGTAAGATCGTCGCAAAGTTTTTAAAAATTCTCAAATCAAAGATCAAAAAACGATCCTTTTTATCGTGTGCGAAGTTATGATACTTGAGCATGCAATGTTTAATTCGGCCGGTTCTCCACTATTAATTCCGAGGCCAGAGTATTGAGCTTTAACCGAGCGGATATGAGAAACGTTTCCGCGTCCAAATGTCAAAGGTTACCGAGTACTGCAGCATTGCGCACCGCACGCGCCTGAAATATCACAGAAATTTCCAAAACACCTCAGCAATTAACCGTCGTTCATTATAATTAATTTTGCGTTACAGAATTATCCTTATTCTCACTAATATATATAAAGAAAAGTTTGATAAACCGCGTAAAAATACAAAAAAAGACATCGATATTATATAATATAATGTTAATATAATAAAATTAATTTAATAAAATATTATATAATAAAAATTTGATTTTCCATTAATTTTATCTTATAGAAGAAAGTGATTTATTTTAAGTAATACATTGATCTTCTTTTCGTGTTATGTTTTCTGAAAAAATGTTTTCAACGAAAATTCAACAATTGATAATACATAAAAAAATCAACATCGCTTGAAACGACTCATTTCATATATAAATAAATATATATTTCTTGAAATAATTTCCGTTCGAAAATGAAAGATTAGATAATTGTTTGCTTATGCCATCGATATGTATCTTGGCGTGATTTATTTCCGAAGTAAAAGTTTGACAATGGTTTCAAGTTAATAGATTACAAGTTATATTGCAATTTAAATATAGAAATATCGTCGGAATTAGAATGTCCAATATCATTCCGCAGCTCAGAAATAGATATATGTGTTGCCGAGGACTTCCATTTATCTTTTCATCTCGTTCGCGTCTTCTTTTATACAACAATATTGAGTGTTTCAATTTCGGAATAGATATGAGAGTTGAATTCACCACATTTATTGGCACTCTTTACATATCTCTAGCACTTACTTGTATGTTTCTTACTTTCCAAGTATTAAGAGCGTCTTAAACTCCTCATCCATGAAATTCAACGATACAGCTGTCTCGAAACTTGCTCGGGTAATTACGAGTGTGGTTTCATTTCGCTCAATACTGCTTTCTCAGTTTGTCTGAGAAAACGTTTGCAATTATTTCTCTCCAACTTTAATGATCTTCAGATTTATTATGAAGGTATACACAAAAGAAATGGTATAAAATTACATTAAATATATGAATGAATATTTAAGAGATATTCGATAATGGATCAAAGATTACATTAGCGTTGAGTTTTTTTGCTCATAGATTGACCTGATTTCACAAAATTATTGAGAAAATATCGGGAACGTCTTCGAGATTGAAAAGAGACATTACGGCGTCCCTTTATGTGGTCAATGCACACATCGAACATGTTAGGCTTTTCTTGAAAAAATTATGAGAAGATTACGAGAACTTACTTTATAACTACTGATACAGTAGCAATAAATCTGTGATCTAGTTTAGAATTATACATTGTTAATCTAGTCGATGCATTATAAAAAAAATTTTTTTAAATAAATAGATCTTATTAATAATTTAAGAAATAATTTTAAAGTGAAAAAATTAAAAGAGCAGAAAAATATAATGTCAAAGAAATTGTGATTCTTTATCCGACAAACGTAATACAGATTTAAGATAAAAGAGAGATATCTCTTTTTATATGAAGTACATAATTATAAATTTTCAGCTAAATTTGGTGAGAGTTAACAACAAATAGTGAACTTCGAGAAAAAGCGGAACGACAATTTTTTGTTCATGTTTTTGCG
>Ga0157363_1006122_pt1 | contig 11293 bp, 5 predicted proteins | sample AttsexASBM1_FD_111477 | JGI IMG/M metagenome (GOLD analysis project Ga0157363, IMG submission 111477) | Fungus gardens microbial communities from leaf cutter ant in Ribeirão Preto, State of São Paulo, Brazil - Atta sexdens ASBM1 | ecosystem: Host-associated > Fungi > Mycelium > Unclassified ...
GTCGTCGTCGTCGTCGTCGTCGTCGTCGTCGACGTCGTCTCCGGCGGCGGCCAGCGGCGGCGGCGGCGGCGGAGCGGAGTAGCGGCACAGACAGGCAGGGTAACAATGGCGGAATATGACGTGCTCCAAACCGAATGTACGGTACGGGGTTAGGAAGAGAAAGGGGAGAAAACGGTACCGCTAGATGTCGCGACTAAGCGGCGATTGTACCGTATGCTTCCTCGCTCAAGGAAGCTCGGGTGAGTTACGAGTTACGACATGTCGTTATCCTTTTTACCTATTCGGAGCCGGTCAAACGAAAAAGAAGAAGGTCTATGTGTCTTCTCCCGAGGTCCCAGGCAATTTTTTCGCCAATCCTCGAAGGACCCGCCTCTTTCGCAAAATGTCCTCCCAGAACAGTTTTGTCACCCTTAGGAATCTTGGGCTCTTATTTTTGTTCTACCTTTACATCGCCAATGTACTTTATGACTAAGGTTCGTTCTATAGAAATTTTTTTAGAAATTCAAGATGAATGTTGTTATACTTAATTGCATTGCGTTTACATCATTTCGTTTAAATCATGCTTCGAATATATGGCAAAACGGGACGGGATGTTCTTTATTACGGAATGATAAATTAAAGCAGCCGCGTTTTTCCAAATATCGACGCGTTCGGACGAATGGAACGAATACTCCACTGTATGTCACGCGCGTTCGAGAGGGCGATAGTAGAAAAGGTTGCCTTCGAATTCGAAACGCTAAAAAGTATTTTTTTAAGCTGATATATATATATATATATATATATATATATGTGTGTGTGTGTGTGTATGTGTTTTCTTTACATCAATTGATTCAATTTATTATTCTGTGTATAAAGTATTGAGATCTCTGTCTACTCACTGCAACTATTTTGGATTATGACGTTAGAAGCGAGAAAAATAAAATTACAATTTTTTAATACAACAACATTTGCAATCGATAAAATAGATTTGTAAAATATACTGAAACTCTCTTCCTGTTCTGGTAATCGATAAATAATCAGATATTTGAAATTGAATCAAAAACCTAATAAAAAATGAAACAAGCTATATATGACAGCTATTAAATTGAGAAATAAATAAAATTTATTTTATTAAAAATAAAGAGAATTTTCAGTATATTTTGCAAGTGTAAATACTGTTTTATTAGAAAATATTTCTATTTTAATATATTTTGCAAGAATTTTTATTATATCTGTTCTCACTTTGTGACATTATTAATTTGACATTATTCATTTGTAATGAGTGGCCACGAGCCTTAAGATACATTATTATTAAAAAATTATTCATTAAAAAATGAATAGTTGACGAAATATTTTATAATCCACGTTAAAATGTAAAAATAAAATATAAGATATCTAGGATTTTTGTTTTAAATATCTAGCAAATTATTGATTTTTTAATAATTCTAATACTTTTATAGATAAAATAATTAGAAGAAATATATTTTGTAAAAAAATAAATATCACATAAATAATTTAAAATAAAAAAAATGATAATGTATTGTATGTAATCTCGAAGAATGCATTTTTTTCAAAAAATTATCGTATCATTATTTGTGAACTTTCAAACTATATCATATTTATCTGAAACATTTTTCTTCAAAATTGAAAACAAATATAATTTTAAGAGATAATCGTTCAAAATAGGACTCTGTACATACAGCTACAATTTATAAAAACATGTGGATCCCACTTCAATAGTAGATAGAGTACACAAAAGCAATAAAAAAAAAATGTGTCCTATTTTATCTTAGTTTCAGAGTATATAGTCATTTTTTTTGTATTCCAATAAATGTAAAATATAAATCATATAATCATGTAAAATATAAATCATATAAATCATATAAGAGGTGCTCGAAAATGGGCCCTAGTTAATAATAACTAGTCTGACATTCGCTTTTTTAAACAAATCTATATTTCATGGATGTTCCTGTAATTTTTAAAATATTATCTGACAGATGTTTATTAAGACTTATCTACATCTATCGTAATGTCTATCGTAAGTTCCTACGATAATCATAACACTCGTAACAGCTATCTTAAGTTTGTCGCAAGAGTTGACTCAACTTTAATCTTACGATATGATAGTCAATGAGAGTCGTTTATAATATTCTTATTATATTGACGATGGTCAAGACTTGATCGAAACGTCTACTTTATTATATTAAAAACTTTTTAAATATACTTTTTAAATATATATTTCACTAAAAACATCTTGCGTAGTGGCTGTATGCTCCTTATTATTTATATTTTGTATTATTAAGCCTTCTTCTAAAACTTTTTAAAGATAAATAATTACTTTTTATAATTTTTCATGATATTATCGTTAACGAAGGATTAGAATTAATAAAGTCACTTTTAAAAGTACATTATATTTTTAACAGTATATAGTTATAAACATGTCGCTAAGAGTTTTGCGTAAATTAAAAATCTTAACACGTTTATATCAGAGTAATGTTAATTTAATTAAAAATATCGGATTTAAAAAATGAAAATTTTATATTACTTTACTTTTACTCTACATAATGTGGGACAAAATCGAAGATTGTATTACCTACTGGAAATATCATCACGACAACATAGTTCAATATGTATGTTTTGTGCATGTGGAGGCGCCACTAAACGCGGAGTTCCATCTAAAACGTGGACACTTATATCAAACAGATTTACACCGACTTTTATACTTTTCGTTATTATTGTATTACGCAAAATCATCTTTATTGATATATATTAGTAAAAAGAAATCCATTATTTTTCCATTCAATTTCATGCAAAAATAATGGATTTATTTTTACTACACCTAATATTATATGTCAATAATGATAACTTTATTATATGTATGTTATTATATGTTATATCTCTATAATTAGATTTAATTCAAATTTTTTAAAAATAGATTTAAAATTCTAATAGATTTAAGGTTTAATAGATTTAAGATTAAAGGTTTAAAAGTTTATAAAGTTATTTATAAGTATTTATTTTTCACATTTCGATATTATTCCCGAAAATTACAAAAGGTTATGTACAAGGTAAATTACAAAGATAATGTCCATAATACTTAATAATTCGATTCCTAATATCTTTTCGCAGTGTGGGAACGTTACTTCATGAAATTAATGCATTACTATTACTTAGAAAGTAACGATTTGTTACGTTTTTTTTAATTATTTTTTTATATTATTTAAAATAAAATATTAAGTAAAAAATTACATTTTTAATAATCAATATTAATTGTCAAAATCAATATTAAAATAAAAAATTCTAAACTACAACTTTAAGCTAACAACTGTAAAATAAAGATAAATGAGTAATATGAAAACTTTTTTAGCATAGATTTTTTTTAGTCCCCGTTGCACAATCATTTTATGTATATATGAATATACATATAAGAATTATACAGAAAAACACAGAAATATAGTCTTTCAACATATGTGTCAGTTTGTGTACACTCATCTATTAGAATAGTATTAATAATGAAATACCATCTAGAACGTCTTATAATTATTTAACTTCAATAAACTAATTTAGCTTCGCTAAATTGTTTCAAGATATCTCAAGCTTTTATTAGCAAAAGGTAAGAACAATAGTATATATAGTAATTATAAATATAATAATTAACTGAAAGATCACTGAAATTAAAAAAAATATCTAATTAATTCCAAATAAAATAAGACAATTTTAGTGAAAATTTATCAATTATAAATAATTTTTTAATGTTCGTTCAGTCGAATAATAACATCGATTTTTCCACGTTCATTTGTCATACAATCCGATGAATTCGCGTCGCAGTGTGCTACATCAGTAGTTTAGAAACTCTCGACAACTCAGCAGACAAGATTCATTCTCGCATGATCAAGTGTTAAGTTACATTTTTCAGTTGAAATTGAATGCACGAATGAAATTCGATACGCGGCAACGGTATGCCGGATTGTGCCGGTCAGCTTTAACAATGCCAATTTCGCCCGGTAACGTCACCGCGACTGTGGCGACTACATATCGCTCCGTTTAATCTGGCTTTGTGCGTGATTTGTGCGATGCGATCGAACGCGGCGTGTGCTGCTCAGTGGTGCTAGACGGCACGAGTTTCGATAAGTAATCGCTCTGGTGCGACGCGATCAAGTGTTGTTTATTACAAGTGGAACGAACGAATCGAGTATCACGAGGCGCGTCCTACGCGCCTCCAAAGTGGACGGTACGTACGCACCATGCACGCGCCTCACATGCGCCTCCATATCTGCTCCTGCAAGCAACGCTTTCGATCCGTGGGAGGAACGCGACGCGACGCGCTGACGCGAACCGGAATTCTGTGTGAATACCGCGGTATATAATCGGCGGAAAAGAATATAATTAACAGAGAATTTGTAATCAAATATGAACGAGCGGACAGAATAGCATAATAAGGCCTAGAAGTGTTCCTGTTCTTTGTTGCTACACTGATCTGCCCTGAAACTTTCTATCTCGCTTTTGTCAAACTTCAAATATATATGTATATATATATATATATATATATATCTATTTCATTTTAAGTATACGAGTGTGCTCTAGTTTAGTTAGACTGATGATAACGGAGCACGTGCTCCAATTTTCATGATGCGAGCTAGGGAAAACTAGTTATCGATGAAAACCAGAAAATTCCAAATATATTCATAGTCCGGTTTTAGGATTGTCTTAAATGCAATCTGCCGAAAAACTATAAAATTATTTTTAGTCACTGACTAAGTGGAAAGACCAGACTTAAAACGATATTGCCGTGAATGCATTATGAGACAGAGAATGATCCGGAAGTACATAGCGTAACCTCCATTTTTATAACGCGCGAAAAATTTAAAAAGGTTTACAGGAGATCGTAGATCGTGAATTAGAAGAGAAGATTTAGACGATCGATTTTATTACACGTGAAAGACGTTTTAACGAAGGCAGGAAATGAAATCGACATGCTTATTTTTTCTACCACGCCTTTATCGAAATCGAACAAAGGGCTAAAACCCCCTGCCTAGGTAAAAAATCCTGAACAGTCTAAAAGAGAAAGAGAAAGTCGAGCATGTATCCCGCACGTGTAATTGTTTCTACTCATAAAATACATTTTTCCCTGTGCGCTCTGTATTTCTGCAAACTTTTCGTCCTAGTCATGAGATCCGGTCTTTTTAGCTGTTTCACATTCATTATTTGAAATGAAACGACCCAGACGTATTATGTGAATGAAGAATGAGGAAAAAACTATAAGAAAGTAGGGCAAAAAAAAACTGACAGACTACGTCATAGCTCATCCTGTATACAAAACGATCCTATTGTGTTCGACTCAGCCTGAGTATGCACGAAGTTTGTCTATCAGTTACGGCAATTTTTTCAAAATTCCTCGTCGAAATTGGAGTAAAAAATTGGAGAATGTTAGAAACAGAGAGGGGGAGAGGAAAAAAAGCAGAATTTCCCAGAATTTCCGGGACAGACTCGATTCATGGAATCAAGAACAATTGTGGCAATGTTCTGACGTATTCCGATGACTCTTACTTTCGTAGTACGTGAACTATATTCCACGAACCGGAAAGGTATGATAATTGAAAGAGAAAGATAGTTTAATCGATAGAGAACACTTTTAGAATGTTCAGATTCCCATCCAAGTATCATTCAGGTCATCATTTTATCCTTGTTTAACATTTGGTGAACTCGAGTGAGAATCTAAATATAGTCTTAAGAAGAGAATCTCATTTAGAAGTAAAAAAAGTAGTGTTTCCAAAATTTTTTTTAAAGAAAGCTATTTATTCAATCATTTAAAAATCTTTCTACATGAAAGACATATATTTTTTTATGATTAAATTATTAAATTATTATTACGTTCATATTGAAAATCTTCTGCTACTATATGTAGATTAACTAATGATAATCCGCAGCGATTTTGCGGAAGTTCTCATTCTGTCCTACAAGCCTGAAATAAAAAAATTAAAATTTGTTTTACTCGTTCAATGTTGTTCTTATTAAACTATTTCATTATTTCTTATATTTCGTGATTATATTTTAGAGGTTTTGCAAAACAACAAGTAAAACGAACTTTCAAATTGAACCATAAAATAGCAAAAGAAGGAGAAGCCCAACACAAAAATTTAGAGATAACCATGAAACATGTGTCTTTTATGTGTAAAAGCTTCAAAACATTAAAATAAATAGCTTTAAAAAATTTTTATAAACATCCTATCTCTTTCGACTTGTAAATGAGATTCCCCCCTTAAGGGGCCTAGTTTGGATCGCCGAAAAATTGATTTTTTTTCTTTTTTTTAGATAAATAAATAATAACTATAGAAAAGAATTTTCGAAAAATTTAAATACAATTCTTTGCAAATTCTTGGAATTACAGTGATAAGCGTCCCAGTTCCGAAATAAAAAAGATTTTGATAACAAAATAGACAAACTCAATTTGATTATTTTTATGAAAAGAATAATATTATAATTTAGGAGAAAATCGCCGATTAAAAAAACTTACTGTAAAAAAAAGCAAAAATATTCTAATGCGTTTTTTACAAAAATGAGTTTCTTAATTTTGTAATAATACAGAAAGAAAACAGCACAGCGTCTTCTTGTACATTCCGCTTTTAGCTCGGATCTACAAAATATGTTTTTAAGTCTTAAGCCATAAGAAATGGCTGAATCATCAATTATTCTCATTGCATTCGACTGTAATTAGTCAATTTCTTACGGTTTAAGGGTTACAATATCTATTGTAGAAATGAATTTATACTCCGTTACTTCCAGTGAATTCTATAACATACTAGAGCGAGCCATCAAGGAATGAGGAATAGATTTCAATTTCTAAACATGGACGCTCTAATATGAAGTTGTACTGTTTTCTTTGTTAGGGATTCGCTGATTGGCTAATGCTGTTTTACTGCCTAAGTAGAAGAATGAAAAGAATCAATATTGTCCTTTTTTCCATCGGGTCGCACTTTTCTACAGTTATATAGGTAGTAATATAGGGAAGGCTCGCTGTAGTATATTATAGAGCTCACTGTGGTTACTTCGATGAAGAAGTAATGGAGAATTTGTTAAAAATCGAGGGATCTAGAAGAATAACGCTGCAGACTGTAGATAACGGTGCTGTTGGCCGATAACGTACTTCAATTCTTGCGCGACCCAGAAGAAAGATTAGTTATCAGCGAGGATCTCGGGCACGAGGACACCACGTGCGAGGGTGCAACTGAGGGCGGGAAACGGTGCCTCCGATGGTGATCGATAGCCCAGGAGGGTGGGAGGGAGAGAGGATGGAGGTAGAGTATTGCGTGTATATCAACGAAGCGTTTCGCTTTCCTCGGTTACATATTCGCGCCGACCTGACCGCCGAAGTATGCTCCACGCGCATGCACGCCACGGACCTTTCCTTCACGATGACAGATCGAACGAGCAGTCGCCACCGAAAGTGTTTTGCGATGCGCGCGCGCGCGCGCGCGCACAAGACCGATCTCTGTTATTTTCTTGCCGCTTGGCCGATTCATACCACACGTCTCACCCCGTGTAATAGTCTCGTCTGCATATTCATCGTAGTCTTTACTCGCTCGTTCCACGTTCTCACGCCACGCTTGGGTTTTTCGCTTGGCTGCCTCGATCAACGTCGATGCACTCGGTAATAAGCGTAATTCCTGCGAATCTGCAGCAATATTCCGTTAAATTAATTGGCATGACGTGCATCGGCACTTCACATGTCCTAAACAGGGATTATCGCTAGATAATCCCTGGCAATTGAATTGAAATGCCGAAGTATCCAATCGTCCGTATAGGATCACGTCTGTCGCGATATTTCTCTATGATTTGAAATGCCGATGAACGTCGCTGATATAACACGGAGTACGGCGATTTGCAGAGTATATTGCTTATAATTTTATATTATTGTGCACATAATAACGTGATATAATCAAAGGTACAGATTAAAAATTGTTAAAACCTTTGTTTTCCACCTTTGTTTATGCTTATTATACTATATTATGAAATTATCACCAATTGATAATAGCACAAGTACTTATTTATTGCTTTATCACATACTTTATTACTTTATCACATATATTATTACGTTGACACAGAAAAAGAAGGATTTATTAAAATTCGGAACTTTATTGATTTAACTAGCAAATCTACAACTGTATGATTACACGAATTACTAATTTTTTTCTATGTTTATTAAATTAGCAAAGCTGTACAGCTAAATGAAGTTAACGTGTAATTATAGGTATAAATATAATATTTATTGTAATATCAGAGAAAATTTGTTAATGCAGCAAAAAGATAATTTTCTGCAATAATCAATTCAATATATGAATCAAAATTTTTAATGAAATGTATTAGCTAAGAGACAACAAATTATATTATAATGAAGAAAACTTATTATATCAGCAATTTTTATTATATCCAAGAATTAGTTAAATTAACATACTAATTGTTTACAGACATAATTTCTTTGTTAAACTATCAAATCTTTTTTGTTCTAGATGAACTCGCACAGCATCTGTACTTTTATTGAATCATCCAAATTATTTTTTTTCCATGTAGATAACATGAAAATTAAACAATATACATATCTATCAATCATATGTACGTATTATATTATTATTTTCTATAATTTTCTTTACTTGTATCTGTAAACACAGAATGTAAATTATTGTTACGACGATTTATATCACTTACTACATATGTATTTAACATACCTTCTTTTTTTTTATAAATTTATCAATTATAATATAATAAATTAATTATTTTTTCAATTTGTTAATTGTTCATTGTACACAATTTATCCATTTTTATAAATAATTTATATTTCATTTATTATTCATTAATAAATAATTGATTCACACATATAATTTTATATAATTTTATAATATTAATATTGAAGGTTTAATTACTAATATATATATTATTATAGAGGCATTCTTCAAAGAATTAAAAAACTTTACTTTTCTAAATTTCATCGCGTACATTTAAAATAATGAAAAATATCTATCCAGGCATTTAAAGTTCATAAATAAAAAATAGGTTAATCGTGTCTTTTTATCAATCGGGAATGTGTTATCGAGGTCACGAGAACGTTCTTCGCGCAGGTGCTCGCCGCTGTACGGCATGCGAGACCTTTCGATCGTGTCTTCCTCACCTGAAAGAGACGTTTGTCCCTCTGCGCCTTGATCTGGAACACCGACGTCGTCTCGGTAACGAAGATCGAATTGATCTTGATAAAATAGGAAAAAAAAAAAATTGAAAAATAATGCGTCTGTATAGGTTTTGATGTAGGCGGTTACGAATTATACATCGATAAGCGAGTTATCAGGATACTGCGAGTGAGTCAAAGAGGCACTAATCGTTTTATTATCGATTACGCCAGTTTGTGATGTACACACGTGTAAAGTTGCGACGCCGAAGTAAAAGCTTCTCCGTTCTTTCGATCAACCAACATTTGATATCTGATTATTATAGAGGACCGAGGTTGTGACTAACTGAATCAAACACAATGTGTTATAATCGAGAGCGTTCCATTTGTCAAGATTAACGTCTGAACTGTTCTCAGCTTCTGTCCGAAGGAAATAAAAATTATCAGTGGGACAAAAACGCGCGAGTATCTTTCACATTAAGCTTCGCGAGATTCTCTAATCCGATAGCCTAACAAAGGACATCTTCTGTGCGAGCTCTCAAGATCCTTTCCAAAGAAAAATTGTTTGGTTACTTTTTATCTTTCTTTTATCTTTTTGTCTCGTCCGACTAAAATCTAAAAGTATAATAATTTGATAACAAAAAAGTACAAGATTTAATATCTTAAAAATTGGAAAAAACATTTTTACGTTTTATTTATTGCAGACATTAATATTATTGTATGTTGCAAAATGTTTTTCTATTCTTTTTTGAAAAAAGTTCTTTTTTAGAAATATATCATTTTCAACATTTTTATAAATATTTATTATCAAACAGTATTTTTCGATTAAAAAGACCAACAATATTTGGTTATATGCTATCTACTCTAAACATTTACAGGAAAAACTTTCGTATTCTCCGCCGTTCTAAATCAGTTGCAATTTTACAAGGTAACGAACTATAAAAATAGTACGTCGCCGTACATAACGTTTTCATTGTCAATATAGGAGTATAATATGGAAGTTTAAGTCTGATCTCAACCCTCGCGCGAGTTAAATTTTAAACGCGCGGCCGGAATCAATGTCGCGCCAATACACGTGCACCAGCACAGACGTAGGCACGGATGACATTTTTCTTGTCTTGTCTGCCGACAGATATTGATGTGGATGTCGAACATGGTGCAAAAGTCGGACAACGGAAGCGACGCCGTAGGCGACGCCGGTCTCCGCGTGCACGCGAGTTCGATCGACGACGAGTCGTTCGCCACGACCTTGACGCATTAGAAGAATTGCGGATGTGCGTCGGGCGCAATCGAAATGTCGTTTTTCGGACGGAAAATGGGTGGCGGCGGGGGCGGCAGGGGTTCCGAGCACACCGGTCATAACTTGCAGGACGGCCTCTTTCAAATCGCATCGCAAGCCTGTCACATCCTCGTGCAAGTGAGTCGATCTCTGTCGAAACTTTGTGATTGTCAAGTATTTCATAAGATATTAATCGACCGAAATTACGAAATTTAAGATAATTTAAGGATGTATAATATGTGTCAAACCTCAAAACATGAAACAAATTTATATAAATTTCATACGTTAATTGATCTATTATTACGTCTGAGTATCCACGCGTGTAAGTAAAATTTGAGCACAATTCTTTTAAAAGTTATTTAAGATTTTGTTTGCTTTTGATTCTTTTGTATATAATCACGTTTTATAGTATTTATTTGCAAATTTAACGAGGATATAGCATTATAAATTCAATTCAATTCTATATATATATATATATATTAATAAATCTTTAGTATTTGTGCAAAAGTTTACTTGGATCTTCTTACTCGTTTAGAAGTTATTTATCTAAAGTTGCAGCAAAATATGGCCATCGCACTGCATAAGACATTATAAGCCAATTAATTATTTGTTTTATTTTTTGCAGTTTCAAATTAATTCATTGTTTTATATTTCTGAAAATTATTTAATTGATATTAACTTACTTGATATTAGCTTATTTGGCTGATACTTTACAGCTAATATTGCACATTCTAAATATTTTAAAATGAGATTGAACAGAAGACAATATTTAAATATCTATTATATTTAAAATATTACAAGATCTATACACACACACACACACACACACACACACACACACACACACACACACACACACACACACACACACACACACA
>Ga0157363_1006124_pt1 | contig 11291 bp, 10 predicted proteins | sample AttsexASBM1_FD_111477 | JGI IMG/M metagenome (GOLD analysis project Ga0157363, IMG submission 111477) | Fungus gardens microbial communities from leaf cutter ant in Ribeirão Preto, State of São Paulo, Brazil - Atta sexdens ASBM1 | ecosystem: Host-associated > Fungi > Mycelium > Unclassified ...
TTATTTCGGGTACTGCCAGACACGCGAGAATGATCTCCACGCTTATTTCACGATTACAAACACCAGGAAGTCAATGTCGGTCTCATAATTTCGGTGAATTCAACTTTAGACGATGTGGATGTGGAAAAATAGCAATCCCACGCGAATTTTCATACGTCTATAGCATATCGAAATTGTAATTGTGCTACTGCAGGTATATCTCGGATATACCTACAAATTCGTTTTACTCAATACAATGATGTTCGCATGACACGACTCCTGCCGGCTTCGCGACGCCGCCACTACCGGGCAACCAATCAAACTAGTCGTGAAACAAGTCTAACTGGATCATCGTACATTTCTCAAGTACATAATTCATCATGCTATGAGTACTGTATAGCCACTTTCTTCAAGGAATAACATAAAATCAGGCATTCAACCCCAAAATGCACTTTCGAGAACGATCGCTGACGGCGAATTTGAAAGAGGCTGTACCTAGGTGATTTCGCCTAGACTACTGATGATGACTGTACCCCGCGTATGCGGGGGATACACTCACACACCAACGTACCCCTGAACAAACATACACACATACACGGGAGAAATTTCGCACGTACATACAGCACATTCGCCAGGGGGTAGAAATCATTAAAGGGGCGTGGCGTACCCGTGGTTGCCCGGATGACGGTCACGTGAACCAAGATGGCCGCCAACCGGGAGGGCTCCCCTCTTTGCAACAGTCATTTGTTATCGGCCATTTTATTTTAATGATTTCCATGCATGCGTGAAACGCTCGGCTGCATTGCTCGGGAAAGGGATGCATTCTCTCCCTCTTCCTCTCTCACTCTCTTCCCTCTCTTTCTTTCTCTCTCGCTCTCCTCATTCTCTCTCTCTCTCTCTCTCTCTCTCTCTCTCTCACACACACACACGCTCTCGCTCTCATTCGAATTCTGTGTGCCCAGTAACGTGTTCTCCTAGCGCAATATATGCTATGCCGAACGTGGCACTAACGCCGGTTTCATGGTAATTCCGGACCCTATAAATTTCCAAGCGTATCCACGATAATGTCCCACTCTTCTTTCGATAAATCTGATGGTACCTCCCGATAATGATTCCCGCGGAAAGTAATTTCATCTGTCCAATGCTGACCACCCCACGCGTGAGCGAAACGGACACACCTCTCGGTGACAGTTTTCGCGAACGAATTAACATCAAAGGGTCGAACGGTCATTTAACCGCTTACCGCATTTTAACACCTCTGTGAAGTTAGCAGCTTATTTTTTCAGAATATAACTGATAGACAGTGAGAATTCGCTCTCTTCTCCAATATGTCTTTTATTTAATATAAATTTATTTAATATAAATTTCGAAAACTTTCCTACATCTCTTTCTTCTTTTATTCAATAAACTTTTAATTGATATTAATAACAATCTCTTCCTCTTTCAAGATTTGAATGTTTAGTCTTCATTCCCGAACAATGTAGCTGAAGGAATGTGTCTTTAAAACGATTGAAACGCATCTTGTTGCGAATTTCTAAAAATGAAAGAATTCGTTCGTCGGGAATGTCGAAGGGATTGTCGAGGGAACAGAAGGTGGTTGGTATAGCAGTTAATTATACGACTATATAGCACATTTGATTATTAATGACTGTCACGGGAATAATTATCAAAACACAACGACTCAATTGTTCGGCTCTCGTACTAACCAGGCTAGCGAAACCGTAATTAATGTGGACCAATAAACGCGGCGCGCCCATAACTCGTCTAAATAATTAATTCTCTATTTTTGTTGCGGCGCAAGCGCGCGCAAACGTTTACTAGCGCGAATTTACTAGCCTGCGCAGCTAATTTAATATACGCATGATAGGAATCTCGAGTCATCTCCGGAACATCCCGTACATCCGACAATTGTCTTTGTCACAACGGAAATCTTCTTATATCATCGCGAACGATCGTTTCTTCCATCGATCCGGTGTAGGAAAGCATCAACGATTCCCGGACATGTAAGAAAATTAATAGAGATTGTCACATTACTGTCGTACTTTTAGGCTAAATTTGAAGTTTAATCGCTTTTCGACTCTCGCTTTAGCGAGAGCAGCGCAGATAAACTCGCTTTAATTAGCAACGAGCCAAGGCGGGCTACAGACCGCCTTTTCCGAAAATACTTTCCCGTCGAACCAAGGTTAATGCAATCCGCACGTATATGAAACTTAAATTTTTCAACAACCACTTTGCACTTAACACGCACGAATTCTCTACATTAATCGCTTTGAACCATTAACGCGACCGATGTGGCTCCGAAAGATAAAATACAAAGTTCAGACCGCTTTTGTCACGTAACTATCCAACGTTATGTTTAGCATGTATGTTTGTTACTCTTACACGTTTTTCTTTTCTATCTAACACAACTCTTGAAATCATTAATCGTTAATCGACTTCATCTTAAAGGTGAAGCAAACCCTATCCGTGTTATCCAATATCCTTCAAAATGTAATTATGTACCTATTTTATCATATGTACATAGAAAAATGCTGCTAACAGAGTGATCTAATATCGCTAGAATATTGTTCGAGCATCGTATCTATATCTTAACGCAAAGTGTGCTACTTCAAAAGATACGTTGATCAAACGAAAATCGGTTGAAATACACTGATAACTGAAATAGTTTTATTCACGATTCTTGATAACAATGTGGTAACTGGATATATAGTTCGAGCTTGATACGGCCTCTGAACCTTCACGATATCTCTACAAGTTAATATCTCTAAGCATTTTTTACGAGCATTTTTTTCTCTATTTGCAACCTCATCTTTTCTAATTAAATAACAGAAATTCTATTTTTCGGTCGATGCAGATCTTAAATATTTGTGTAAATTTATATACATGTCTGATTCAAAATATTTTTCAGTTTTGGAACACAATCATAAATCAGAGTAGTAATATCATCACATATTGCCAAGCGCAATTTAATAATTTCTGATGCTAATAAGCACTCAATGAATAAGAATATTAATAACCTGATGTTGAATGAGAATCTTAAATCTGTAAATAATTTATTGCCTCAAAAAGTATTGCCTCAGTCGAGATTTGGAAAAATACTGTTTCAGCCCGAATCTCCATATTCCATACGAGCTTTCTCATCAACCACCGAAGGGCTTCGGTAATATTTGTAATAAATAACTAGTGAAAGAAAAAACATCGTTCCTCAAGAAGACGTGTGTATAAAGAATTACAATTATATATTTCATTCTAACGCTTTTATCTTTCCAATACTAATCGTTTTTGTTTCGCGAATGTTGGAGAATAGGGATGGCATGAAATATTGCTCCCGATAATTGCGTAAATTTGTTCTCCGCCTTTCGCCATCACTGTCATCGTCAATTTTTCCCGGGGAAACAGTGCGTATTCGCCAAAATTGACGCCCCTCACCCGAGCACACACCAAAATTCGAGGTATCACTCGTGTGGATAGTTCGACGAGTGTCATAGAAGGTCGCAAGAGCGAAAGAGCGGGAGGGTCGAGGTGAAGGGGGTTCGCCAGGAGAGGGGCCATCAGTGAGAACGACGCACGTGCGTGTGAGTGCGTGCAATTTAATGATTTCCAGCCGGAATTTCGATGACGCCGGGAGTACAGGACGAGGAGATCGGGGAAGAGGAAGAGAGGGGGAGGGGGAGGGGGGGGCGAAGCGGGGATGGCGAAACGCGAGGCCGGAAGAGAGAATGAGCGAGCACGGCCGCGAGTTGGTCAGGGCCGGCTCGTTTCCGCTCGCGAATTCCCGTGCGAGGGATAGATGGAGAGAAAGAGGGAAAGACAAAGAGAGTAGAACAAACGAGAGAAACAGAAAGAGAGGAGAAAGAGAGAAAGAGAGAGATAGAGAGAGGGGGGAGGGAGGGGAGAGGGAGAGAGAGAGAGAGAGAGAGAGAGAAAGAGAGAGAGCTCGAAACAAGAGAAAAGACGCTCGGCCGTGAGCGAGATGGGACGTAAATTTTCTAGCAGTGCGTTCATTTGTTCGTTGAACGAAATGCGAATGCATTATACATGGATTGCAGGGGACATTAATTTTCTGCCGTAGACGTGTAGTGGGCCGCGCGCGCGGCAGAGCGGTAGGGTCGTGCCGGGCCGGGCTGTGGACTGCGAAGGGGGTGGTCGAGCGCGAGGGGGTGGGTGACCATCCACCCGGCATATAACATTCACGGGTGCGAGATCCGGGACGCACGGTGTACAGGGACGATCAGCACACAGCGGTCAGATCGAGGTGGTGGAAAGGTGGAAAGGAGGGAGGTGGCGATTCCACGGGCTGTTTCGTGCTCACACGTCCAACCACGTGCAAGCTTTTGCCGGACTTTCTACCTATTTTTCGCGTACCCGGTGATTTTGACGAGTGGTGCAGCGAGATGTATCGGCACCGCGGAAAAAAATGCGTCAGCAATCTCAACAAATGGCCGGCGGCGCCTGGCGAACGCGAGGTCTCGTGAAAAGAGTCGCGGTGGGTGTCAAAGGGTCGCTGCAAAAGGGCAAACGGGGTGGGAAATCATTGGGACGTTCTGTCAGAGGTGTTTGATATTCCGAAAATGATTTGCGTCAACGCTAGAGGTAGGGTGACAATATGAGAGAAAAGAGTGAGCGAGAGAGAATTGAAGGATGTCAGAAAGAGAAGGAGGGGAAAGAGGAGAGAGAGAGAGAGAGAGAGAACTAGAGAGGCAAGCAAGCCAAGCGAACGGAGGGAAAGGGAGGGAGGGAGAGCTCGAGGGTAGTAACCGTACGTCAAAATTAAATGTTGAAATTCGTGTAGAATGTCTGGCGCGATAAATTCATTCGTGCAACAATGATCACGATTTTTAATGGAATAAAATTGAAATTGTCCGGGCCCCAAAATGACGGATAGAATTTATGGCTCGTACGAAAATGCAACGTGGCAACAAATATTATATTTTACCTATGGCTGTCCAAACCAGACGACATTTCGAAATGTTAACGAGATATCAAGAAAAAAAAATTCGCGATTAATTACATTTTTTAGCTTATTAATTTGAAATTATAGTTTCTCGTCATTAATAATCGTTGCGTAACATCATTGTAACGTTTTTGCTCCATCGTATGTGAGGATGTCCTAGGGTTGAAATTTGAAAGAAGTTCAATGTCGAATGTCGAGATGAATGCTTGCCGAAGTGCACCGATTCATCAAAAGTTCTTTATAATTCGTAATTCCTGCAGTCGACAAAGGGGTTTCAAAGAGTTGGGGCTAAACCCTTCGACAAGGCAACCTCGAGCGATCCCTTGTCCCTCTCCCCCACGTTGTTCTATCTCTTGTCTTTTCGTTTCGCACGCGAGATTTTAAATTTAATCATAATTCTTTACAGCTCCGTGCGAGACCACGCGAATTATTACAAAATGAGAAGCTATTACATTAAAATGAGGAATTATATTTCATTAATTTTTAAAAAAATGCATTACTTCCAATCCGAAATATCGAGAAAATCATCTGTTTCTCGGAATACGTCACTAATCATCAATCATGTTGTCACTTTTGTTTAATAAATAAATGAAAACCTAATTATTAACAAAAATTAATTAGAGATTAATATATAAAATCATACTTTATTATATTGCGCATTTACGGATTAATGCTTTAGCGAATGACACGGTCGATTAAACGATAAACGAGGTAGAAAAAAATGAATGCCAAATGCACGCTTGAAATACCAATGCTGTGTATTGCTGTGTATTGTTACCGCAATGTCCTTTTATTTTTTTTTATTATCGCGCGAGAATCGACGCTCGGCGTCGTGTTAGCACAACGTTTATCGCATAATAGTGCATAGGAAAACTGACTGTTTTCGTAGAAAATGAATGACCAGCCGGAGTCGTGCGTTCTATGTCATTATTTCCCTTTTATGAACAGGAGAAAGAGAGAGGTGTGCTCACTTTGTAACCCTTCTCACCGCGTTTGTTCCTACCGTCGCTACTTCCGGTAACGTCAAGCACACAAAAAAGGCGAATATTACGTATGTGCGAGCGTACACGTGGGCGAGCTCATCGTTCTACAAATAAATGTTTCAACCAGCAATTAAGCGCCGACAATAAGAAACCACTAGGCTTCCCCCCCGACGCCACTGTTGTTATAGCCGTTGTATTAATACGTTTTTAATTGTAGCGCGACAGAAAACATACGGTCTTGGGCAAAGAAGGGAAAAGCCAAGTGTCCCTTCATAAAAATTCCAATAGCGCCTTTTCTAAACTGTTCTTTTTTTTTTTTAAACAAAACCATTCTTATTGCATAATTAAATATTTTCTTCATGTAAAGGAATACTTTGTTTTGACATGCATAACGTAAAAAAAAAGACTTAGTCACTCGTGAAGAGAGTGAGACCGTATGTTTCCTGTCGTAATTAATACATATTAATACATCGGCTGTAACATCGGCAAAATCGGAGACAAAGTCTAAGTCCGAGTTTCTTTTATATACACTGAGAGAAAAACGTATTAAATTTTAATAAATTTTAATTTATTTGAATAGTGTTAGTTGAATATTTAAATGTAAATATATTTATTTAATTTTACTTACTTATTTTAATTTACAAGAATCATTCATTTGATTTATTGTATCCTTTATTTAACAAATATTTTGTAAATAAATGTTACATTAGTACTATTTAAACAATTATTTATTAAAATTTAACATTTTTCTCTCAGTGTATAAATATTTCGTCAAGATGTATAATTTAGTTAGAGAATGATACCTAAGTGATCAATTAAAATTCGCATACGAAAAAAGTACTGAAAAGAATTTGCATGAGTACGAATATTCACGGAAGTGGATTCTTATCATAAATAAGTTAACATAAATACGGCAAGGCGTTCCACCTCATGTGAAAAGCTTCGCAGATACAAAGGTGTCTTCCTCTCATTGCACTCATTTAAGGTGGGAAATAAATAGAAACGATCAGCTCACTCGTTTCCCCCAGGAAATCGTTTCCTTTAATAACAGACTTACCGGTACTGTACCATCATTTTAAAATCCAACTACTTTTATCGTGTATCACACACAAGGAAGCTTCTATTATCTTTCGTGGCGAAAAAAACCGTATGTTTAAAAATGCATCTCGTTGATCGCGTTTTGTTTTTACGCTCGGAAGTTTTAAATGCCAGCGCGCGATAAAAGATTGCAGAATCTAATTTTGCTCGCTCGAGTTATTTTTATTAAATCGAACACGATGAAATTCTCCGATGAATCACGCGACTGAATAAAAGATGAATCTCGTAGAACGACTGAGAGTAAGAGAAAGAGGTAGATGAGAGAGAAAAAGAGAGTGAAAGAGAGGGAAAGAGCTAGAGCGAGAGAGCAGAAGGAACAAGTGCCCGGGGTAAAAAGGATTGGGGAAGAATGTCGATATTAATAAAAGTTAAATTGAGCCAATCGCTTGTGGGAATTAGAATCGAGTCCACTCGAGACGAACAGTGTGGAGAGGAGAAAAAGAACGCAATAAAAACGTAGCGGCAGCTGAAGTCTGTCTGCCTCTCGAATGCCGATCGATCGAAGCGATTAAACGATCGAGAGGCTACTTTATCATTATTACGTGGGCGAGAGGGGCGCTTAAATATTCGTATTTTGAAGCAAACGGAAATTTTCTTAAGACCGTGCAATAAATAACATCGCACACATTTGCACGGAAAATATTTGCGCGTTAGCTATGTCTAATTTGCGCAGTAGCCGGCGCCGTCCGCGCCTTTCTGCTGCCTGTGGAGCGGAGAAAAATGCGGTATTTTTCTTCCCACCTACTCTTCGATGTAGATGTAGAAACCTGTTGCATGCCCGTAAAAAAAGTCCCGGAAAAAAAGTCGAGTCACTGACCAGCCAATTCACTTCCTAAGCGCGTTTTTCCACATAGCTTCTACCTTTTAAGAACGAGCCGAGGAGTGAGAGACATACTTGGCGAGCTGACAAACGAGTCATTAATGACGTTTCAATCTCTTCATCAATCTTCGTCGCACCAGACCGCGAGGACAAAGTTAATATTGAATGTACGATACGTTAAATGAATGATACCTACTCTTACACGCCAATCAAAAGTAAACGGTATAAACGGCTTAGAAACATGAATATACTTTGTGCATGATTACGAATAATAGGAAAGCACCGCGACTACTAGAAATAGGTACAAATGTGATAATCCATCGAAATATGAAAATTTTTATGGTAAAAATAAAACTTGTAAAGTTTGTTTAACTAATAATTTGTAGTAAATATTATAAAATTTAATTACATTTCATGCATGGTAATCGATGGTAAAAATATTTATAGAAAAAGAAAAAGAAAATTTATTCATCTTTCGATGGAAAGATGAAATTTCGAATTTCGAAACGACCTCTCAGGAAAATCGCGTGGCATGACCGGTGCGAATTTCCCGATCGAGCGTGTACGGGGCCGTTACGTGTTCCACCGTAACACAATTTACGTACGCTCGTGCACAGCCGCACGAAATTCTAATATGCCTTACGGTATCTGATCGCAGGTGAACGACCGTACAAGTGCCATTTACCGGACTGCGGGCGGGCCTTCATCCAACTGTCGAATTTGCAGCAACACCTGAGGAATCACGACGCTCAGGTGGAGCGGGCGAAGAACCGGCCGTTCCACTGCAACATCTGCGGCAAGGGTTTCGCCACGGAGTCCAGCCTCCGTACCCACACGTCGAAGGTCAGTCATGTATGTACCAAATCCGACGTCCAACTCGCAAATTCGCTGATACGCGGTGCCGGTAATTAACCGAAGGGATCGGAATTAAAAAAAGAAGGAAGGATCGATCGATTTCGGTGTGTAATCGCGCGTTCTCATATACTTCCGCTATAATCGCTCTTCTAACGACCGAAATCTTATATTAACTCTTTCTCGCGCGACACGTTCTCGTTACTCTCGTACGCACGCATATGGTGGTGGTGGGTTCACGCTTGCCTCGATACTTTGTACAGATGGATTCCCCGTTTAAACGCTCTTTGTCCGCCGTTTCCTTTGTTCCGTTTCGAAGGCTCCCTATATATAATCGATGCAAGTCTCAAGCAAGTTAAAACAGTCGTCGTTGAAGATACGACGGACATGTCAGGCTTAAACGCATACCGGCAAACATCAAGCTTGCGAATAGAAAATTCAGATCCAAGCACGTCCCAACCTAAATAATCGCGCCATGATTATTTACTTTCCTTCTCTTTTGTAGATAGCGTATATTTATTCTACCAAAATAACAATATATCAAGAGCTTTGGATAGTTCCTCTGGGATCCTTCGCGGGGTGCTTGGGCTTGCTTTTGCCTCTGAATTCTCATACGGCTGCTTGTCATCATGATATCAACATTACATGATCGATTCAATCAATCGATTCGAGAAAATCGGAAAAAGATTGCTCGAATTCATAATAACAATTACAGCGATCCTCAAACAGAGATGACAGGATGGAACTCGAAGAAACTGATCCAAATAATTAAATGTCCTTGATAGAAATCCAATCAACATAAATTGTCAACATAAATTGAGGGGCGAGAAGCTCTTTGATGCAGTGCGTTTACAAGCGACATAGACCGGAAGATTTTCTCATACAAGTCACCGTGAATGAACAATCGTTGTTTACACACGCACGAGCTTCACGGTGGCCAAGGGTGCGTGGCACCGACCGGTTATTAGAGGGACAGAGGTTTAAAAAAAAAAACGCGGTCTGATCTGAGAAAAAGACCATGACCCCCGTGCCCGTTAATCGAATTCACCCCTCGCTCGCGTGGAATCGCGGCTCGCAGCGATTACCGGTGGAATCTTGTATCGTGGGGCAGTTTTTTGCCGCCACCGCCCCACCCAGCCGGCAACTGAATTTCTCAACCCTTTCGCCTTCCGCGCCGGGCACATGTCTCAACGAAAAAACGTGGGAAGGCATCTGTCGGCCTATACGCAAGGCGTTCTTATCCTTCTTCCTCTTATTCCTCTCTTTCATCTCTTCCTTTTCTTCCTCCTTTTTCTTTACCCACGTCATTCATACTTTTTCCAATTTACATCATATTACATAACAATTCATAAAATAACATTCCGACTAATGCGTTTGCTACGACCGTAAGGATACTTTTACTGTGTAAAATCCCGAATTAAATATTAGGTAATCTAACATTCAAAACGTAGATCATCATCTTTCGAGACGTTCGATTTTCACGAGTCGCGGAATCAGGTGCGGCGCGTCCAGGCTTATGCAAGCTTAATCCGTTCACACGTCGGATGCCCTGGCAATAAATATCGTTCTTTTAACGCCCGGCTCCTCTAATTGAAACCTAATCCACGGCTAAAGCCTTCAGATTATCCTGTTACCGTCCCCCGCACGGCCCCGATAAATCACCCATGGAATCATGTCGACGGCCCCCGCCTCACCAGGCCTACCAATTTTTTTTTCCTTCTAAAAATGCGCAGTTACGAAAGAATGAACTGACGTATAATGACGACCCCATTACTGCCACCGGTTTTTTTTTAACGCGCCATGCGATAATCCTCGCACTAATGAGAATAATTTTTTGCAGTCGAGTTATTTGACCCTTCATTTTTTTATTGTGTATAACGGATGGCCTTGATGAGTTTTTCAATGGTAGGGCTAACCCTGTGCGAAACTTCCTGAATAGCTTGGCTTATGCGCGCGAGATCAATACATCAGATTAAATTACTAATACGAAGTATGCAGCAACGTATCAAGCTACGATCCCGCGAGAACGGCGGCGTTGTCCAGACTTATCGGCAAAAACATCAGGATGCACGTAGCTCGCGTTAAACGAGGAAGAAAAAAACCACGGGAAGCAAGGAGAAGAAATGGAGAAGATGTAGAAGAGCGGGAAGAAGGGAGAGAAGATCTTACGGCGAGCGCAGCGGCGAAGTAATTAAAAGCCGCCGGCGCGAGCGCGAGCGCGCGACAGAAACAGAGTACGCCCGCTGGAAATAAAACGAAACGAAACAAATGGAGAGCTCGAGCCCATCTTCCGCGGCTAATCGAATTTTCGCCGGGGCAGATTTCTTGAAATTGTTTTCGCTATTTCAGACCGCCTAGCCGCCCGTCTCCTTCGCGCCGGGTGCTTGCTACCCCTTCCCCCCCCCCCCCCCCCCCCCCCCCCCCCCCCCGAAAAAAAAAAGGAAGGTGTTTAAAAAAAAAAAAAAAAAAAAAAAAAAAAAAAAAAAAGAAAAAAAAAAAAGAAAAAAAAAATAAAAAATAAATTTATAAATCGAGATTTGTTAAAATTTGTATGAGAATAAGGGAATAAAAAAAAAAAAAGAAGAAAAAAAGAAGCAGAACGAAA
>Ga0157363_1006125_pt1 | contig 11290 bp, 4 predicted proteins | sample AttsexASBM1_FD_111477 | JGI IMG/M metagenome (GOLD analysis project Ga0157363, IMG submission 111477) | Fungus gardens microbial communities from leaf cutter ant in Ribeirão Preto, State of São Paulo, Brazil - Atta sexdens ASBM1 | ecosystem: Host-associated > Fungi > Mycelium > Unclassified ...
ATTAGCATCGAAGAATTATTAAATTGCTTGCCAATTTAATTTATAATATTACGTACTCAAGCTTCAGCTTTAGGATTGTATTTTACTGATATATAATCAGCGTATAATTTGCTTAAATTGAAAATTGTAAAATTTATATAAAAATATTATTAAGCATTAAGACTTGCTTTGATTGAATAAAACTTTCTTCACTCATTTGTGATAAAAAAATATATTTTGTTATTAAATATGTCTTCTTATTACTTAAAAAATATTGTTCCCTTTATACTATTTAATAATTTTTCATTACACACAAATTCATTCATTATCATTAATATATATATTATTATTAATTTTTTATTTTTTCCTGCAATTATGAATGAGAGATTTAGCCACTCAAACAATTGCGAAGAGATGAACTTTTTCTGCTATTTCGATATAAGAAACAAACAAGTATAGGCTAGTATTTTATTTAACTTTTACAATCTAATCTACCCTGTAAAGTCAGTCATTGCCTGTTAAACTCTCCTTCCACAGGAAAACTGCGCATTATAAAGTTTCATGCTACCATCCGCCACAGAAAACAAACTTTTTTTTACGAACAGCTTTTATTCTTAAAATTTAAAGCAAAATTGAATACTCATTATGATAACTCTTACACAGTATATTGATTACGATATATTAGATACAAAATATATTTATCATATGCAGTAAATTTTAAATGCGAAAAAACGATTTTAAATAAATACAAGTGAAATTACTCTAAAAATAAAATTAATTTTTCTGTGATTATTAGTATCTAACACTATTGATGTATATGCCAATCAAAATTATTAGTCTACATTAAAAATTCAATATTTGCTTGCAACGATTTGTACATAATAATTAATTCCAGCTGTCGCTCTTCTACGTCGCTTTTACGTCATCCGTGCGCAAATCCTCAAGACTTACGGGAGTCGCCGGAGTGTCGTTTTCCATTATGCAGCTTAAGCCGAAGTGTACCTATGGGGGTCTGTTTCCATCTACTCCTTAACGAATCTTGGGAGCGTGCAGGCAGACGGCTGTGCACCGCGCGAGCATATATGTTTGCACGAGCCGCTACGCTACGCGCACAAATTGCCTCGTCAGTATCAGCCAGCCGCTTTCGCTTTGATAAGACGACGGCCCCGTTTCGTTTGTCTTAAACCCGTCTTGCCCGCGGCGAAAATTTAAATTACCCTGTGCCCGTTGAGTGAAGTAAACCGTGTCTTATCGTATTCGGTGTGTATTTGTTACGAAGTCATAAAGTCTTATCACATGTCTTACTTTATGACATATTAAAAACATAAGATCGTACAAACATACATGGAAAGAACGATTTTGTTGAAATGTCTAACATTTTTTTTTTAACTACATACAAATCTGAAAATAATTTTGTTGGACCATCAAAATAATTATAGAATTTCAATAATTCTGTATCTATTTTTGATAGACTTTAGTAAAACCATATACCTAACAGATTCGTGAAATCTCAAGAAACTATCAATGATTAAAATTATTTAATTCTTGTAAGTCATAATTTCTAATCTTGACATCAAATGCGTCACAAGCAGTGAATTATTAGTAAGCGAATGAGACTTATTGAGTGCAACATCGCAAGTTGAAGATGTTCCGACAAAGGATGAACGGTTTATTCAGTATTCAAGCGCATTGCATACGGGGCATAATTAATTCCATGCGTTTAAGTGGCATCTCGACTAATTAGCGAACTTATCGGGCGACCGCAATTGCGACGACCATTTTCCAGAACGAATGCATTCCCAACGATATTAGGTACCGATGACGCAGCGTATACAGTGTGCGCGAATGAGCACGGTATGAGGTACTCGGTTAATCCTACAGGAGACATACGCGAACTAATTGTCGTTAAACGAAGAATGCCTTTGCTCGAGGAGACGATGTCATCGGCGATATTGCATTTATAACGAGGAATGCGCAGTGCCTGCATTAAACCCCGATCAATGATCCCATCATGATCGTATTCTTTGATTTGCTGCTTAAATGTGGAATGCGCTCGGTGCAATTAGATGTCGAATGCCGTCGAGCGAAGAAGTATTGGCGGCGCTGGATCTAAAGCGGGAGAAACATAGATCGCTTCGCGGATTTGCGTAAATGCTTTATAATTGTTCCGTTTCGGAATGCGAAAAAAAATAGGCAAATCCTGGAAAATATAATTTCTTCAAAAAGATATTGAAAATAATGTAGATTTACATCATTAAGAGTGAAATTTAAATGAGCATACTAATTTGATATTTGCGATGGATATTGTGACATATCTTAAACAATTGTCATTTTAACGTATCTAAAAAAACAATTGGAAAACGTTAATATTAGTATCATCATCGCAATATCGGTTGCATATTTAACATTTCATCAGTAATTGAAATAAAAATTAAACTTTGTTACTTGAGTGGCTTAGATTATTCTCAGTTTTTTAATGTACAATCTCTTAAGAGATTCTTCCTTTGTTAATAATATTAAATTCATAAATTAATTTTATATGCATGAAATTTTGTTGAAAATCAAACCTTCTTTTTAATTTCTTAAAAAATGCCTCCTCTTTCGACGATAAATTATCACTATAATCAAATGCCGGTCTTTTGTGCTGATTTTTTTGTTCCGTATTATATATTGACATTTATTGAACGACCATGTTATTTTCCTGTCTATCTAGCGTACAATTTCCGGTTTCTTCCTTTCGTTTTAGCATCAGACGGGCGAGCAAATGAGGATTAGACGGAGGTGATGCTCTCGTTTATCGACGATCGTCACGAGGGTCGGATAACGTCGTTACTCGTTCTCATCGCCCCATATCCGCATTTGGATCTATATGGCTAATTAAATCCATTGCATCGCTCGGCATCTCTCTAACTTTCCAATAACAAACTGGCAATTGCAGTTGCGTCGTCGACGACAATGTCGGCGGCGAATGAAAACGCCGCTGATTAATTTCTCATTCGGAACTGCCTGTCTTGTCAATTAACTGAATACTTCGCTATTCAATCCTTGTTTTCGCGGATTTCTATGAAACACGATCCATTTATTACGATATAACGTCTTCTATAATTCTCTAATATCCATTTTAATAAAAAAATTTCTCAAGGAATTTTCAAATTATCTGGTTACTTTAAAATAAAGATAATTCTTTAATAAATAAATAAAGATAGCTCTGCAATAGATAAATAAGTACTATACCAATTATAATTAGACTCACAATTAATATTAAATTCAATTAAAATCAAATAAATAAGCAGCGTTGTTTCTTAAAAGAAAAAAGCAATAAAATTTTATCCGTATAATATCTAGAAAAAATTAAACATTCGAAAAATGTTAGAATTACAATGAGATAAAATTTAGATTTCGGTGGCATCTCGATAACATAACTTTAACAATACATTTTCATGCTTTTAATATTCTATATTCTAGTCATGTCAAGAATTGTCTCAACGTATAATTAAAGAAGTCTTGCTTAATATTGTCATGAATATGTAACTCATGTTTTGCGAAGGATAAGGTCAAAGGTTCAGTCAAAGTTATTTCAGATTAAATCCTACTATGGCTGTTTTATTGATGATATAACTTGAGTTTGGAGGAAACGCATATGGTAAATTTATCACGTGGCTTCTCCGAAGCGAAATCGCTTCTGGACGATTACACTCGGGACGTGTGTGCCGTCCGGTAAACCCAGTTCCGCCCTTCCGGGTCCGCGCCGAGCTCCGCCGCGCTCCGGCAATTTCCTCCGCGAGGGTCGTACCGGGCGTAACGTATTTAATCGGATTATAGAGAACAGCACGAGAGACGGTAGTTTCGTAGTACACCAGCGAAACTTAGCGAGACCGCGGCGCGCGGCATGGGCTAAGGCAGTTTTCAATTCTCGACTATTCCACCGAATTCGGTAACAGTGTTAGAGGGTAGTAGGTAGAGTCTCTTTGCCCGGCGTTGTGCGGCCCATACCACCGCACCCTCCTGTCCCGCCGGCTGCGGTGGTGCCACGGTGGATGTACAGGGTGGCTGTGTGGCACGAGGGGAGCTTAAGACAGCGTGTGTGGGAGTGGGCGTGGCGTTAGGGTGGCCGCTGGCCAATCAGCAGCCGGGGGCTGCTGGCCACCCCCGACCCACGTGGTCCATATCCCCCAACATACATATTGATCTCGTGGTCCTCGCCGACCGTCGCACACCACCCCTCCGTACGCCGTCACCATCCTGTTCTCCCCTTCTGCACCTCACCCTCTCTCATGCTCGTCTGCGTTCTGCTCCTTCGTTCTCGCCGTCAACCTCCGAAAAAGGTCGAGCCTGACCAGCGTGTAATGTAATTCCGTTTGTGACGTTTGAACTTTCTCGTACTCATTCACGGCATATAGTGATAAATTACATGTACGTATAATACATAATCTTTCTTCATTGAAATATTCTCATAAAAATGTCATCGATTTAGTATTATATCATCGTTTTTATATTTTTATATTTTTTAAAAATATAAACTCAATTAAAAATTTAATCAATTATTTTTATATTTTTTAAAAATATACTAAGCAATTATTTATTATTATAATTCTCATCTACTGGTATACAATGATTATTAAAATAACGCTTTAATCGTTGATATTAAAAAAGTGTGATCTTTTTTTACTATTTCTTCGTTAGAGAATTTTTAGATCCCGAAAAGAAGTATTTGAGTCAAAAGTCATTCGGCTATTTGTCATATAATTTTTTCCTCGAGATCTAAAGAATCTATACCGAATAATTAATGCAATTGTTCATTATTCAATCATTCTCAAACGCGATTATCTTGAATTGGTCACCAGATAATTATTACATTATCGTTTGCACCGATATTATTCTATTTTCGTCTGTATTAATTAAAACATCTGGAAATTGGATCAGACAAAACAAGGATTTTGAAGCCCGGAAACTCGATATAAATCGACTCGCTTTGGCTATGTATAATGCAATTTGCGAATTTGGTCCAATTAGAGGCATCTATACGCACGTAAGATATAGCGACTGTTAATATTTAATGAATCCTTTAAACCGCATCGCCATTGTCACATTAACGTCACATTTAAACGAAAATATCGGAAAGCGATAACAAATTGCATCGCGACAATTTTTGCGAGTACCGAAATAGAAATTAAAAACAATGATTATTTGAACCGTTGGATGAATCAGTGCAGTCTTCTGCCTTATTTTAAGCAGACGAATAGCTCATGGAAATACTCAATATAAGATGTAATTACTATAAAATATTTTTATGTGTCAATAAAGAAACAGATTTATAAAGTTTTACATCAAAATATAAAATTATATATAACATTACGTAAACATTACATAAACATTACGGAAACTGAGTTAGAATTAAATAATGTGTATTCGGCTTTCTTCTCTCAATCATGTTTTAATAAACATAAATGTTATTTTAATGTAAATTTAATAATGCTGTTCCATTTAATCTCAAACAATGTCATGTAGTTACTTCATTTCGTATAGAATTAATTTTGCTTTATTTGCAAGACTTAACTCGCCTATATTCATTTAGCGTTCTAATAGAATCGATTCAGATTAACGTTCTTCATCTTCGACGCGAGGTCTTCGTCCTCGGCTCCATTTCGAATCGACTTTTCGGCATCTCTCCGTCGCCAGAATTTTACATCGTTGAGTTATTCGTTATCGTTCATCCCAGTGGCAACCGCGCAAGAAAAGCGAGGTTCCGAGGCTGCCGGAGAGCAAGCCTCGTGAATCTTTGAACGACGTCACGTTCGTTGTCAGTTTACCGCGAAGGCGCGCGTTTGCACGTTTAAATTGCAAGCTCCGTCTCCGCTCGCCTTCCATCTGCCCTCAATCTCCCTTGGCTTCTTCTCACGGCTTTCGTTCCCAAAAGCCGTTTTATCGCTCCCTTCCTTCTCCTCCTCGCCCCCGTCGCTCTTGAAAGATTTATATTCTTCGAGTCGGCGGCCTGACAAATAGTCTCGTTAATTAATCGGCTCAAAATAACCGCTCGACCTAGTCGATTCGTCGGTATTAAGATTAACCTGTCTGCATCCTGTGAGTCCGCAGTAACTTTCTTTCGTAAGATCTTGTTGAGTCATTAGTTCTGCGAAATTTTACATGATTATTACAGGAAGGAAGTAGAAGAACAATCTGCGGCCATATTTTTAAGTCAAACGTTCAGTGATAGATGAACAGCATCAAAACAGAAATCGGATTAAGCAGTCTGAACTACTAAACGTATTAAAAGAAGTACATTTAACAATTATAGCAAGTGTTAAATCTGCTAATATGAATTTGATAGTCCAGTAAACGGTTTTTATCTAAAAAATAATATTAAAAATCGGTCGATTTTAAAAACTACAATATGATAAATATTACGCTATTCCATTAATATTTCGCGAACAATATATTATTGTTTGACGTGAAAGCGCGGCCTAAAGAACGGTTGATAACTAGTGAAGGCAAATTGTTGTTTGATCTCCTGGAGTCCAATCGTGCCGCAATTTCTACGGTCTCATACGCGAACAAAAAGGAGAGAAGAGCGAGCGGGTCAGTGAGCGAGGGAGAAAGTCATAAATGTGCGACAAAGAGCCGGTAAGGCACAAAACAAAGCCGCCGGAGGTCTCACAAAACCCGGTGCCCAGGCGTTCCCGCTCTCTTCTCTCGTGCCGTCTAACCTAAAACAATGCAGTTCGCGCAAAAACAAAGAAATAAACACCGAGAGACAAAAGCCGGCCGTTTGAATTCGTAATTTGTCCTCGTAGCTCTTTTGTTTTATGCTTTTACCGTACGGTAGCCTGCCTCCCCCATAGAATCTGCACTCCTTCCACCTGCCCGTCTTTTAGAGTCCCCCTCATACAGCTTTCTTTCAGTTGACACCCTGGAAACTTTTCCTTGAGCTCGAATTTTATGATGTCACAACCCTTTTGATTTTTTACTTGTATTGAGGATTTTATTGATTAATCCTGATGAATATTTAAATTACTGACGAGACTCTTGGTCAGATTGAATGTCTAAATATTGTGGAGAAACATGGAGAAACACATCCAACTGAAGAAAAGTATCAACATTTCTTAAGAAATTTTATAAAAACGTTTTAAGGTTCAAAGATAACGACTCAAAGACATTTTGTACAAATCATCGGTTAGTTTTCTGGGATTAATTGACTCAAACGAAACGGCAAAGGATTAATCGTAACTTTCTCCTTGACTTTCAAGGTCACGGCGATCAAAGAGGCGCGGAGCGTGTAAAATTCTTCGCGGAAACTTCTCAACGAACTCTTTCCTCATTTCCCGCGTAGTTGAATTATTCACAAGCTTCTTCTCGCTTTTGTTTCTGGGCCAGGGTCGCTTGCAACGATCCTCTCCCTGCGTTCCCTGCGTCCCGCATCCACCCTTTTCCTCCCTTGTCGGTCGACGAACTTTCTCTTAAGTAAGATATTTTCCTAACTACTTTGTGCCATGGATTCTGTGCAATGATGAGAGATGTTATTCTAGCTGCTTATTCTTCGCAACGAAGCATTCATTATTCTCAGCGACTTCCGAATTTGAATGTTCGTGTAAACTTGTTGGTACTTGCAAATTGTTGCAAATAAAAGTATATGATTAAATATATACCTATCTGCTCCATGCGAAAATCTTCTGCGATCACTTTAAATTCCGAAATCTTACAATCTATAATTATATATTATTTTACAAATAACAATCAAATAATTTGATACTTAAAATATTTTTTTTTAATATTTTCTAATATGTGTCTAATATTAAAAATTAATGTATTCAACACATATATAAAATAATTAAATAAAAAAAATTACATAGTTTCGATATTAAAAATGTATTGATAAAAAACTAATGTGACTTTAAGTCAACAGAATTGTTAATTTGCATTACAAAGGAAATAAACATAAACTAAGTATCGTATTTTTTTTTTACGCGTCTGACTGTTGCTTCAGGCTTTTCGTAAAGAGAAACCAGAGAATTATTCCCATTTAAATTAATTTTTATTTACATGGGAATATTTTTCGATGTCTCGTAATCCATTCGTCTCGTGATCCTTTGAAGTGTAATCCATAGAAGAGCAATTCTCAAGAAACATCCACCGGATGTGGCATCACGTAGAAAATTTTCGGGTCAACGAGGGAGACACACAAGGGAACCCGAAGATCATATATATACGGTTTCCACGCGCATCCTCCGCGAGAGGGTTGCGAGGCAAAGGGTTGCGTGAAAAGTCTCCAAAAGGGTGTGTCTCGAATTTCTACTACGGTCTCACCATGCCGTCTTTTTCACTGTTTCTTCTCAACAGAGAGATCGACAGTCTCTTTCGTTCCCGCTAACCCTTTATCGGGCGGATTCGTAGCTCGGAGAACTTTCCGCTCCCATTAGCGACGCTGGTAATATCTGTCTGTTCGTAGAGGTAAGAGGCGCGTGTGTATGCGTATGCATACGTAACCGTATATGCTTATGTGTGTCACGAGGGTTTTGGGACCTCAGGCTCTTTAAGCGGAAGACGAATATCAGTTATTGATGGCACAGCCGCGTCTTTAGGCGGAGGCAGGGATCCGACGACATCAAGGGGAGACATCAGGGGATGGAGTTATGCTTCCCGAGATGCTTACGGGGCCAAATCAGGCCGGGTTAGATCGGATCGACGCGACACGTGGAATTATGTACGTGGTTAATTCCGAATCGCGATTCCGCGTGTCGTGTGTCCCGATAATTCGCGGATCAGGGGAGTACTCTCTGGTTCTCGAGTGACGTCTGCGGTGGAAGTGCGGATGTTCACGGGTGTAGAATGAAATGTGATGGAGGAGCACGCGTCGTCGACGTAATTCATGCCGTAGATGAAGAAACGTGCAGCGATTTTCTCATTAATGGAAAATTAGACGCGATACAGTAAAGATAAAAATGAAAATTAAAAACACATAACGTAAAATAGCAATCAATGCAATTGCAGATAAACATAAAAAAACAATGTTAATTGGGCGTAAAGTAGAATCTACTTGAATTTTTTTTTCAGTCAAACAGTTGCAGTTGCAATGCTTGGAATTTCTCCAACCGCTCATCCATCCGTCGAAATATTTATGTGGCTTCAATCGACGGAGGACGCTCTACGAACAATGCCTCGGGCGTTTCCGTACGACGCGCGTCATCAAAATCGTTTTCATATTCGCCGGACCAAAAAGGGTGACATAAAAGGCGACGGAAATAGGGAAAGGGATGGAATTGCGCAGGGGGTCCCTGAAACATGGAGACGAGTATCGCGCGGTCTTCAGATTCCCATATGCGTACATATATATTGTACACGGGAAGCATGAATTTATAATTTCTACGCATCCCGCGATACCTCCTTCCATCTCTCGCTTTCTCTCATCGGTGATTCGGTGATTTGAGCTGTCGGTCGCGTCATATAAATCAAAATCAGACGCATTGTGAGGGGTGGCACGCGGTAGAGTGGGATGGGAAAAAAAGAATGGAAGAAAGGAGGAAAAACTCGGTCAAGCTACAACAAAACCCCCGGTAGGGTTAGCCAGGTAGAAACTGCGATATGTGTGCGAGAGTGAGTCGCGGGGAGAGAGAGAAAGAGAGAGAGAGAGAAAGTAGATAAAAAGAGAAACTAGGAAGGAACATTTCGACATGAGAAAGAGGGAGAGCAGGGAGGGAGAAGAGTATCGGCCGGATATACATATGTATATTGGCCGAGGGTACAATGTATTCAAATTGCGAGAAAAAGGGTTGTACCTTCCGCGGGAAAGTTATATAGGTGATAGGTAAAAAATGCGACAGACTGGTTAACGAAGCGCGATGGTCCATTGAATGGATCTCAATAGGATGCTGGGACGACCGTCTCTGATCGTATGGCGTTTCACGCCGAATATACCAGAACACGGGATGCATAAGCTAACGCTAACTAGGTAGATAGCTCTGGCAGCAGCCATATGCCAAGATACCCTCCCTAAAAATGCAACCTGCCCCATTTTTAATCCCCTTATCTTTCTCACAGTCACCTTTTTCTAATACGAATATTACGATCAGTTAAATATCTCTTCAATAATTTATGTTGTAACACAAATTTTTATGTAATTTCAATAAATTATGCGATAAACGGAAATACGAAAATCATAAGTACTTTCGTTAAGTTGAACAATAAATTACACAATCGTTGAAAACGATCGAAGGATAACGAGCTGGTAAGAAGGATAAAAAAGACAGAGAACATAAAGCCGTAATGTAACTGTATCTGTTGGCATGAAGCTAACGGAATAGACCTTACCGCATTTTCCGCCCGCGAACCATCCCTGAACTTTGCTCGCGGTGGGGATAACGGTCTTGCCTCCTTAAAGCGGAACTTTGCTGGTGCTTTGGCTTTTTAAAACGAACAAAAGAACGCCGACACGTCTTAAATGAACGCGCTACTTGTTGCACAGAGAAAAGGGGTGGGCCGTGCAGACAGGCCGCGATAGCACGAGGAGGATGAGAGAAGGCGGAAAGGGGGCAGCTCGACAAGGTAGGGGGCAAAAGTTGGCCCCCGTGTGAGGGAAGGAATAAGCGGAGAGACTTAACGTGGGAGAGGGAGCTCGGTAGGCGGACGTCGTGGCAGAGGGGGTGACTATGTAGGAGATTCGAGGGGGTGACGAGGTAGGCGTCTGCGGCGGCGTCGACAGAAAACTGTTTTCCTTTTGTTCTTATCGTCCGGAGGAGCTCGCTGGCATGCTGATGGGAGCGAAGAGAGCTGCGCGAGGAAGTCGCAATTAAAAATGTAGTTCAAGGCCGACGCCTCGAGGGAGGTTCACCTTGGCTCCTCTTTTTCGTTCTTTCAACGCTTGCACCTTCACTTGCACTCCCTTTCCTACTCTGCCTACCACTCTCTCAATATTCGCTACTTCCCTGTCTCTCATTCATTTTCTTCCTTTCGCTCGCTCTTTATAGTACATAGAGAGAAAAAGGTTTAATATTTCTAACTATAATTGTATATTACTATAATTAGGATTATTATTGTTATAATAATAATAACAGTAACTATGTGTATAGTTCTAGCAACAAATGTATGTAGTTGGCAATCTAAAATGACTATAATTATAGTTATTATAATCATAAAATAGTTGAAATTAACATAAAAATTATTCAAATGAGTGATAATTTTAGTTATATTTTAGTTATATTTTAATTATATTTTAGAACAATTATATTTTATCCCAAAATATAACTGTAAAATTGTCAGTCACTTATCAATAATAATATCTATATAATTATAATTATAAATATCAAACATTTTTCTCTCA
>Ga0157363_1006126_pt1 | contig 11290 bp, 7 predicted proteins | sample AttsexASBM1_FD_111477 | JGI IMG/M metagenome (GOLD analysis project Ga0157363, IMG submission 111477) | Fungus gardens microbial communities from leaf cutter ant in Ribeirão Preto, State of São Paulo, Brazil - Atta sexdens ASBM1 | ecosystem: Host-associated > Fungi > Mycelium > Unclassified ...
ATTTTGAGCATCGTATCTTTTATTCACTTAAAAATACGCACAGACATATTTACTTCAGTTTATATTACATTTTGTTTTACGTATTCGTTGACTGTCAACTCTCTTAATATTTTTGAATTCTACTTATTTGTAAGGTATGTAAATTGATTTTCTTAATAACCTTGAAATTTACGTATTTATTAGATTTATTCATTAATTATTATATAAAATATTAATAATTTTTATTGTTTCTAATTAACACAATTTACATATTGCATAACATTGATAATTAATATTATAGTCTTGTCCATAAGTATCTATATAAAAGAATCTATTTATAAAACTCCTATAAATTGATGTAAACATTTTCTCAAAAAGTAAAGTAATTGAAACATAGTTTGATTTTATTGAATAATAATGTTTATTTTTATAATAAATTAATATTTTCTTTGTACTCCGTCTTCTTTACCTCTTATTATAGTCATTTTTATAAAAATGCAGTAGATTGATGAATTCTGTGTATATATTAATGTATATAATTTTCTCTCTGTAATTTTATTTTTTGACAGTAGCCAATGAATTCTAATCTAACATTCTGTTACAACAATGCAGGTGCTTACAAATCAAATTTAAATTAATTAACCGATTCTTATGTGAGAACTTAATAAATTTATCAACAAATAAAATAAGATTAGGCATTTTTGAATTGAAAGATTATGCCAAAATTATGAATATTGAACAACAGAAGCATATTTTTTTCTCGACAATGATATTTCGACGGCGTTGGCGGCTGCAACGAATAAATGTTTTGGAATTAAAAAAGCAAGATCAGGTTTCATCTCAAATTGAATCTCACTTTCCATCCCAATTCAAAAATCACTTTCAAAGATACAATCCTTTGATAACAAAATGTTCAGGACATAAACAACTATTACAAATATTCAAGTAAGTGTCGAAACTTATGAAAAAGTATATATTGTTATATATTGTTATAAAATCCTATAAAAAAGATATATTTGAAACAGTTATTGCATTTATTTTTATGACATTTTTTCGAAATAAACATCAATTCAAAACTCATCAATTTTGTAATTAATAAAATATATATAATATTTACAATTCATAATTTTCTTCAAAACTTAAGATATTTAAGTTAGATTTTTTTAAAAGCTTTTTGAGAAAAGAAAGTTTGTTTTTTAAGTAATAATATTTCTGATTATCTTTGATTTTGTTTTTAAGACAAGTGCACCTGGAGTTATGTAAAGTATCGAAAATAGTATGCTCTATCCTTGGTGTACAGGTAGCTTGGGAAATAGGAGTAATTATCATGTATCTGTCTGGAGCTTTGAACAATTTATTTATTCGATACGTTATGAATCAGCACAAAGTTAAAGGTGTCCCAGCTGAGACAGCTTTGACGTTGTCATTGTCTTTCCTAAATATTTTCAGAGCCATTTTTATAAGTCGTATTTGCAAAAATGTGGCCGATGAGGTAATATATCTCACATCTATCGTTATATTTACAATTATAGATTTTATAATTAAGCTAACATTTATTGGTAGGGAAATAAAACCATTGAAATTATTCATGCAGTTTATGGATACGATGCAGATACTGATATGCAGGAGGAGGTTTGTTTATTGTTATACTATTATATTGATAAATATACTATATTGATAAATATACTAAGAAAATTCGCAAAAAGAAATGGGTGGCTTTAACATTACAGTGGTCCGCTTTTTTTGCGAATAAGTGTATAATTGATTACTTTTATGCTAATGTATTTTATAATTATGGTCCAAATTGTTTCAGATTCAGCAGTTTGGTATTCAAATTTTGCAAAGTCCAGTAAAATTTTCCGTATTTGGTCTTACTCTTGATAATCGTCTTTTAACCATGGTGTGTATCAAATTATTGTATATGAAACATTGCTATTGCATCAGCGTTTATTATATAAAACGGCAAAATTCATATAAATAAAAATATGTATACTAAAAAAAATTCACTGTTTCTTTATATTAAAGAAAAAAGGAAATTATTTTTATAATTCTCTGATTATAAATGCACCATGCTTATACTTTTTTATTTACAGATTTTAAAATCTGTTTCGATCTACATGGTTATTATGATACAAGTGAGCATAACATGGGAATCGGACAACGCCGTGCAAGATAGGCAATTTTAAAGAATTATAAATATTATTAAATGATCATATATTAATTAAAAATATTTTTAATTATAAAAGAATTAATAATACTGTATATCTAACAAATGTCGCAGATTGTCTTGGAAATAAAAGCTATGTAAAATAAAATGTGATGTGACGATATGTAAATTATTTTATTATCTTTTTCCTGTATTTTTTTTTATATGCACGATAATTGCTTATAATTATAACAGACATGCAATATACACTATGAAATAAAATTTTTGCAATGCAGCTCGCTCGGCAACTTTACATTTGAAGTAATTTTCTACGTCAATAGCGACTTAAATAATGTTATCTGCATCTCTGGTTGATTGTGGAGGAAGAAACTTTAAGGGATTGCTCTATAGAGGCTATTCCTGAAAATTTGAGGTCTAAATTTTACTTTAAAAAAAGTTTAATTTTTATGTTATAAATAATAGCTCTTGAATAAACTCCAGCAATAAATTATTAAACTTCTATCTTGATCTTAGCTCTTGCATCTTTTCGTTTTTAAATAAGAACTCATAGAAAGACATCAATGTTATTTTTTAAGTTTCGGAGCATATGAAGGCGAGAATGATAAAATGTCATGAAGCGAATGGGACTGTCAGAAATGATATCCGTTTCACTCTTTTATATTCATCTTAATAAATTCATCATATAGTAGTCAATCATTGGACGGATTGGAAAATACTTATACACTCAAAAACGCTATTATGTCCGCTATAAATTATCTGATCTTATCGATTTAATCTACATGTTCTTATGCGTGCACCGGACAGTATTGACGCTCTCTATGGTATACATATTATAGTATGCTCAATGTTTTAATTAGTAATAAATTATGAGTTATACATAATACTGTAATACATAATACTGTAATAATACTGTATTACATATTATATATTCAGTAAGAAATAAATTACGAGTTAAGAGAGAATTTTCATGCAATTGTAGTATTTAATTTGTTGCAGTTCCTTGAATTTTCTTCAGTTTGCCATTTTATTAATTAAAAATTAAAAATAAACTATTTTCTAAGCACAGGTTTTCTCAAGATAATGTAAAAAAATTTCTCGCATGGACATAATAGTCTTTACGCAAAAATTGCCGCATTCCTGTGTGGAAATAGTACGTTCTAGTAGGATATTTTTTAAATTTGTTTTTGAATTCGTTTGAATCATATATATATAACAAATGTATTGCAATTTATTAACTTCATTATGTATTCCTCATCTGCATACTCAGCAACAATCGCTAGCAATCATCTTTTTCGGAAACGTGTTGCTGTAGATCCCGGATAGCACCTTATAATATTATTGCATTAAGATAATAAAAAATGATCCCTGTGCGCATGATTGTACAACTAATTACTTGTTGGTTCACAGGGAGAGTTAATTCTTTTTATTACATACACATACTGTAGGATCGTTTCAATGGCCATCGCTATGATAGGAGGCTTGTTTGCGCATATTCGTTTAGTACACTTGCGTTCTTCAGAATAATCGTTTATGAATTCATGTGTGTTCCTTTATTCATTAAAAGTCGATCATTGACTTGTGAATTGTAGGAAAACGAGAGTAAATAGAGTAAAAAAAGAAAGAAAGAAAGAAAAAAAAGCGAAGAACAGTGAATAGTGGTTTGATTTAACATAATCAACCATTTTTACATAGATCGTCAAATATAGCATATTGCGTGATATTTTCACATACGTAATATTTATACATTAGTTTTATTTAATTATACATTATTTTAATTATGTAGCAATTAATACACACTGCTGGAATTAATACTTCCTTGTAATTAATGCTGGAACGCAAGAAACTCTGGCAGAAATATCACTTTGCTTTTGATATCTCAGGTGTTCGAGCAACTACAGATTAAAAAAACAAAGATTTTGTTTAAGTAAATGACAGTCGAGGAACATTGTACGAAAAAAAAGAATATGACAAGATGAAGCTATTTACGCCAAAATGCTTTTCCGAAGCGATAGCATTGATGACAGGTCTCAACTGTTTATTGGGACTTCGTGCTTTTGAGTATCCTCGTGGTTATTCAAGACCTATACTCAGTTTGATCTATCTTTTGTTTGTATGTGGTATATATAGTTGTAGCTCATTATATTTGGAAAGAAAATATAATTCAAACGTTGCACTAATGAAGCTAGAATACATCTTATACGAAGTATTCATGTACATTACTATTATGTCTGTGATTCTCAAGATGTTACTAGGTTGGTGGCATACGAAGGTGAGCAAACGATACACTAATATGATGTCTTATAAACGATTATTATACCGCTTATTTACAAGTTTTATAATATAATTTTAAGAAAAAATTATTTATAAATTATAATAATTAGCATTTATAAATTATAATAATATTTTATTGTAAATTGATATGTGCAGAAATTTAAAGTTTGTTACAAAAAGATCTTCAAGATTGATGAAACATTGGGACAGCTTGGATTGTCGGTGAATTATAACGGGATATATCTTATGACGAACGGAATAATAATTATGTGGATTATAGTCTTTCTCATTATGAGCATTGTAGCTTTTTCTCATTTAAAGAAACGTGTGGACACTTTTACTGCAATTCATTTTACATTGATACATATATATTCGTTGACTGTCAATGGTATTAACGTCTTTGAATTCTACATATTTGTAAAGTATGTAAATTGATTCTAAATAATCCAGTTTAAGTACACATATGTTTATTGGATATACATTATTAACGAATCCTTAAATAAAAATTAATAATCCATGTTTTACTTAATATAATTTATTATATGTTATCGTTAATATTACGTATATATTAATATGTTCGTGATATGTTGATGATGCGAGAAAGGGATAGTTCTACTTGAAAAAATAAATCGAAAGCATAGAATATAATTTTTTCATGTGAAGTTTTCTTATTGAGAAAATCAATTTTAAATATCCGCCGGATATGTGTGCACTTAACTATGTATGTATCCCGACTTAATGGATCTCACTATAAATTTTTATTTCTGCTCATGCTTGTATTCATTATTGTACTAGTCGAGAATACACAATAAAAGCAGAATATTCACGCACGATAAATTTTATTACTTCATAAATTAAAAGTGCTGGCCATTCTGTTGAATATACAATTCTGCTCTTTAAAGTAAATTTCTATAAATGCTTTTTATCGTGTTCTGTTAATTTATCAATTAAAGCACTGTAACCGACGATCTTTAAAATTAATTTTCTCGAAAAAAAATCTCATTAAAAATTTTATTTTATTTTTTCGCTTATTTTTTTTGTAAAATCACTCTCTATTAGTTGCACTAGCTATCAGTTCACAAACATTTCGTATATAATTTTCTCTGTAATTATGTTTTATATCATTAGTAAATGAATTTTTATTTATTATACTATAATTGTGAAAAAATATACAAAAAAAGACAGAAAGAAAGAGAGATAGAAAGAGACAGAAAGAAAAAATATAAGAGTTTCATATACATTTAATATACTATTATAACAATGCAGGTGTTTACAAATGAAATTCAAATTAATTAACCAATTCTTGTGCGAGAAATTAATAAATCTATCAACAAAAGAGATAAAATTGGGCATTTTTGAATTAAAAGATTATGTCAAAATTATGAATGTCGAACAAAGGAAGCATGTTTTTTTGAAGAATATGATGTTTCAATTACGTCGGCAGTCTCGAATAAACGTTTTTGTATCAGAGGAGAGTCAAAATCAGCTTGCATCTCAAATTGGAACTGAGTTCCTTCCATCTCAGTTCAAAAAACAATTGCAAAGTAAACTCCGAAATCGATCTCGAAGACACAGTGCCACGATGACAAAATGTCAGGAACGTAAACATCTATTACAAATAATCAAGTGAGTATATACTATAAAGTACATTGTTATGAAATAAATGCTATAAAAAATATATTTGAATAGATTGCAATTAGCTTTACAACATTTTTCTGAAGTAAAAATTAATAATATTTAAAGCCCACCATATTAGGTGTGGGAAAAAGTTCGTGGCGTTTTTCCCATTAGATGGCATTAAAAAAACGCAACGAACTTTTTCTCACACTTAATATTTAAAATGATATGAATAATATTCAAAGTCAATCATTAAAATATTCAAACTTTACAATATTCAAATAACGCTTAGAATATTTAATCTTCTTCCGAACTTTTCAAACTAAAAATCAGAAAAGAATCCAAAAACCCACGGCGAGAGTCAGCGTGATAATTAGTACGTAAAGTTCTTAAAACTTTATTTCATGAATCAAAATAATTTTTGTATGTTTCGATCCTCTTTGGAGTCTTCCTCAGCAATATAATAACAATGCATATAATAATAAACATTTAAAGATTATTTGGATTCATATAATAAAGCTTTAAGATTAAATTTTGCGTATTGACGCTGACTCTCATTCATCCTAGATTTTTTGGATTCTTTTCTGGTTTAGAATATTTAAATTAGATTTTTTTAGAATACTTAAGTTAGATTTTTTTAAAATTGTTTAGAAATTGTTTTAAGAAACAAAAGAATTTTTTTTTAAATAAAAATATTCCTAATTATCTTTGAATAATTTTAAGACAGGTGCATCTGGAATTGTGTAAAATAACAAAAATAGTATGCAATATCCTCGGAATACAGATAGCTTGGGAAATAGGAGAAATTATCCTAATTCTCACTGGATCACTTTACTATTTCTACATTCGATACATTACACAACAGTACAAAATTTTGTTAGAGCAAACAATTTCGATATTGGCATTAAGTTTTATGAGCATTTTGAAAACCATTTATTTAAGTTACATTTGCAAGAATACAGCTAATGAGGTAATTTATCTCGTCTATCATTATCTAATTATAGATTTTATAATTAAGTTAACGTACTTATTTACAGGCAAACAAAACTATTGAAATCATTCACGCTATTTATGGATGCGACGCAGATAGTGATATGCAGGAGGAAGTTTGTTTGCTATTATATATTGTTATATATAATATAATTAATTGCTGTTGGTGTATTACATAATTATCGTTCTCAATTGTTTCAGATTCAACAATTCAGTATTCAAATTTTACAAAGTCCGGTGACATTCTTTATTTTTGGTATAACTCTGGATAATCGTATCTTAAGCTCGGTTTGTATCAAATTGTTGCATCCGAAAGAAAGAAAGAGAAAGTAGTTACATAAGTGATTTTTAAACAAGACAATAACATTTCTATAATTATACTTATATTTCTCTTTATAGATTTTGAAAACTATATCGACCTACATAGTTATTATGATACAAATGGGTCATTCGTTGGAATCGAACAATGATATTCAATTAGTATAATTGTAAAGAATTTTCATTATTATTAAATAATGATTATCTTTAAAATCTTTTAAATTATGGGAGAATTAAAAAATATACTATATATCAAAAAGTGTCTCAAAGTGTCATAAAATTAAAAGCTCGTAAAGTGATAGTGCAGCATTTTATAAAATATTTAATAAATATCTTCCTTTAATCTTTAGAATACAATTTTATTCATCGTAATTTTATGAACAATATCAGTGTCATACGTCTCTATTTTATGGATAAGGACAAATCTATAGTACAAGTCAGGCTCTGATGAAAAAAGTTTAATCTGTATTTTTGACTTATTCTTCTACAAGAAATCATTCTCGATTGTACTATATATTTGTCCCTATCGTGTATTTTTGTAAATATTATATAAAACTTTTTACAAATAAAATACAAAGGAAATTTGCATATTATTTAATATAACGAAAATGTCAAATTTTAAATAAATTAACAAATTTTGACAAAATTTTATATAACGAAACGACAATAATCCATTTCTAGATGTTCAACTTTTTCAACTTGGAAAAGCCTATATGATTGCAAATGTCAATTACAATGAAGAAATTTGTGCTAAATATAAAAATATAATAGTAGATATAAGCATACATTTCAAAGAAATGTATGCGTCAGTGATTAAATATTCTCAGTTCCATTTTCATATTCGCTAAATACTCAATTCCCTTTATACTACGATATTATTGTATGCAGTACCCGAGATCTATATAGCGAAGTGACTTCTCAAACGTGAAGTTTTTTGCAATATGCACACTAGTTACTTGTAATTGTCGTACATAAAGTATAACTTTTGCGACGATATTAAATACATAAAGATGTACTAGAAATTTACAAACTTATTTTGTAAATTAATAATTTACAGAATAATTTTGTCTAATATTAAAAATCTATTAAAAATCATTTTTATTGTATATCATAATTCTCTTTTTTACAAATATCGGTTACACAAACTTGCATTTTTAACCTTGTTCATAAGATAGCTCTTAGCTTGATACTTCACACATATCGATCTTCGCAATGAAGTCTCTTGAGCATTCATCCATTATAAGATCACGGACACTCGATATATTTGTCACTTAGTTCGCACAGCCTGTCTTGTAATCATTTAAATTTATCATTAACATTATAGTATAATATAATACAGTCGTTTCATCAATAATTAAAATTCCATCATGTTCCATTCATTCCATCCATTATTCAGCATTTCACAAAGTAACATTAATTAATGAAGTTCGCAACATTAATTAATAATCTTTAAAAAAATTTGTTTAAAACATCTCGTAATATGAGATGATACTGTTTCGCAATGTAATTAAAAACAATTAAATTAATACTGAAAAAGTTTTAATCAAGAGATTACATTTCTCTTTCGATTTCTTTGTTGCAGAAATTTACTAACAAGGACCGGTAAAAATAATAAAACAAGTCGAAAATTCGATATTATGTCATCTTCCTTAAAAATTAAAAGTAATTGTAATTTTTTAAAATAAATCTCTGTTCCAATTTGCCTATAATTTGTCCACAAAGATATTATTTAATATTTCAATAATTTAAGCGAGTGAAATTTAAAAAATTTTGCAATTCCGCGGCGTATTCGCAGTGGAAATGAAAAAAAGGCGATTATTTATATATATATATATATATATATGCCAATACGTTCAGATATCGATTAGATATATAAGACGTGTAAATAAAATGTAAAAAAATCCTTTGAGACATATAGGCATTATGAGACATCGCGACCATCGTTTACTTGGTTGATCACTTCACCTGTTCGACTACCTTTGATCGCTCATCTTTATCAGAGATGATATTTAGTATTACCATTAATCGCATGTGTGTGGAATAGGTGACCTAGCTATGATATTCATCGTTCATTTCTTGATCTCGAAGTGCTCGTATGTGAAGTCGATAGCAAAGAGCATTGTTGTTCATCGTTAGTGAGATCTCGGATCGTATCTACGACAGTGTCATCCACGAAGATATTTAGCAAAAGACTATATGAAGATGATCATGCCAATATTAGTAGTAAATAATGTGTCATCGATACGCGAATTTAGATCAGCAAGTGAAGCAGACTGTTAAAATCGCATAGAGGAATTCGGAACCAGTTATCACAGTTTCTGAATTGTGATTTTCAGAAAAAAGTATATAAGTAAGATTTTTTAAATATTAAAGTATTAAAAGAAATATTACTACCAAATATATCATCGTACAAATAAGTTATAAAGCTGCAAAAATGTGCAATTATTTCCTTACTAATGTAAGTAAAATAATCTAACTTGATAACTTTAATTTCGATTTAATTTATTCTTCAGATTTAATTAATTCTTAGAACTGGAAAAAGATGAAGAGTTGATTGAATCGAGATTAAAATTAAACTGCATTGATAGAAATGGGCATTATTGTAACAACTAATCCCGGCTCATTTTTGTTAAAATTATACAGATATAAAATTATATAGTTTTTAGTAAAAGAGCTCATAACTTCAAATTTAGTTACAATTACGATGCAATAATAATTAATTAACTAAATGATGAAGCAAAAATTATCTAACAATAAAAAAAACGTATCATTTTTTTATATTTATGGGATAGGAAAATCGCGATACCAAAAACTTATCAAAACAGCAAAGAAGAAAATATTTAATTATCAGTTTCATTTTCAAAGTCATTGTAAGTAATATATATTTTTAACAATATGCTTTTAAAAACATTTTAATACTAAATTAATATTATATATAATATATATTATATATATATTAATATATATTAATATTATATATAAATAATTTACAAAAAATTAACAACAAAAGGAATAGAATACACTGTGCCATACTGATTGAGTTATAAGCTTTTTGACAATTGATCGCAGATAATTGATTTCCTCTACTCATATATATTTGTCTGGTGATCTATTTGAGGAAGCTGTCGAATACCTGATCACTTGTTATTTACAAGACGAATTCATTCAAAGTAACTTCATTTTAAATAATCTTCTATACCGACATCTGTTTGACGTTATTCCTCGTCCTATGCGGCTGATTGAAAAGAAAGGTAACTTCATTTATAAGATTGCCGTAGAGACATAAAGTTTAATTTAAGAAAAATAAAAGCTTGCATAAAAATTTTATATGTTATAAATATAAGTTCTTTATTCAACTCTAAAATAGATTACCAAACATAATTCGATTCGATCTCTTCGAATCGATAGAGAAATGCGAATTTTTTAACTTTCGTAGAAAAACGGCAATGATGATTCTGATGTTCAAAAAAAACATGAAGGAAATGGAATTATAGAAGAACTATCAAAAATTATAACTGAACTCAACTTTATTCTTTCATATTTATCATGATAATATTATTTATTATATTTATAGTGTCCGATTAGGACGAAATGTTTATGAAAAATGCATATTAGAATTGTCATATTGTTATATTCGGAATTTCGTAAATTGTCCCGTCGGCTTACTATATGTGAGCGTTCTTACTCATATATTGGATATACGGCATTGACGCTTTCTATGGTAGTTTGCGCGATGTATAAATTAATAATCGATTATGTTAATAAACTCGATGAGTTGTGATTGTATTTTACATTGCATATTAGACAAGAAATAAATTATGAACAAAGACAATTCTCACGCTTGTCTTTAATTTATCGTAATTCCCTGACTTTCCTTCAATTGTTTTTGCATTAGTCAATTTTATTTCTAGGAATTAATCCTCTCAAGTAGATAATGTAAAAAAATTC
>Ga0157363_1006128_pt1 | contig 11288 bp, 5 predicted proteins | sample AttsexASBM1_FD_111477 | JGI IMG/M metagenome (GOLD analysis project Ga0157363, IMG submission 111477) | Fungus gardens microbial communities from leaf cutter ant in Ribeirão Preto, State of São Paulo, Brazil - Atta sexdens ASBM1 | ecosystem: Host-associated > Fungi > Mycelium > Unclassified ...
GACGTGTGTACAGGATGACACGTTAAATTTACAATCGAGAGAAAGTCTGATCGGAAATGGAGGATTTTTTTTTTGTTAAAGATAGGGTTCTGATCGGAAATCCGCAGCCCTTCGTGCTTTCTCCATACATCTGCTTGCTCATTTTCATGGGCCTGCGTATAGAAACCGGAAGACCCTCCTCATCTTTGGTAAAGTTTCCCTTTCGTAAGGATTCACTTATGCGTGATTCGCAACACTACTTGTGATTCGTAGACGAATACAAAATGTTTCTGCATAAATCTTATCGACATGTACGATCAATTATATTCGTACAAAAATATAGATTCATTTTATAAAATGTGTATAGCATCGTTTCTACATTGTATCAGCGAAATATTGTACAGATATATTTTATACGGATGTATTTTGTAAAATAGTATTTTAATCGATATCATGAGATTAATATTTCACTAGCAGCGGAAGATGTTCCAGATTTTGTATGCGTCTCGAATAGGGATAGGTTTTTTTCATGTCTCGATAAAGAAAAAGAAGAAAGAAAAGAATAAGTATGGCACGTGACATCTGTAAAAATGAAAAATCGTGTACAATAGGCAAGGTAGGAAAACTGTCGGCACATGTTCACGAGTAGAAAAGGGGAATTAAGAATGCGTCGGTGGTTGCAGGGTGGTCTTAGGAAACAGCTGAATATCCTGAGTGAAAATCTGATCTGACTACAATTTTCATCGGTAAATTAATTTCAGGATAAAAGAAGAACATTTCAAACATTAAATCTCAAAACTGTTAATTTTATACACCTAAATCTTAAATTTCGAAACCCTAAAATCCTCATAAAATTCAATTTTTTAATTTGAGAATTTAAAGGCACGTATAACTCTTAAATTTTGAAAGAAAAGGTCTTTCTGTTTCATATCGATCGTGGAACGTGTCGTTCTTCATCGATGAGATCGAAGGACACTTAGAGTTTAAGAGTTTGTCGCGCGCGAGTAGTTTCATCGGGCGACTCTACAAAAGATTGCCGAACGAAGTGTGAGGAGAGAGGGGAGGAACTGATCCTTCTGACCGGCACGTGCCATCTGCCAAAATTGAAAATCTTGGAGCACGCACGCCGTGTTGGCGGGGGAATAAAGGAAACGGATGTAGCTAAATGGAGGAGATGGTGAGGACGAAGGGGGAGGGGGAGAGAGGAGGGGGAGAGGGGGCGCGGCGCCGGGAAAGATACGAAATAAGAAACTGGGCCCGGGAGAGCTGCGACCGAGCTGGCTGTCGGCCGGAGGATGGGCCTTTTGCCTTGGCGAGGAGAGAAGTCGGTGGTTCTCTTGTGCTCTCCTCCTGGGAAGTAGCGGCAGATGTTCCGACTCGGTTGGCGCGTGCCCGCTGCCACTTGGCTGCGAAGAAGACGGTGCCATCTGCCCCTTCTTCCCCCCTCCCTCCTCCCGGCCCTCACCCCCTCTTTTCGCTAGGCCCCCGCTGTCCCCTTCCATACATCGTGGCGTGCGTGCACGCGTCGTTCATCGCTGCCACGGGGCAGTGATACGAAATTGCTATCGGCCACCAAGAATGCACACAGGCCTCTTTCTTTATCCGCGAGCGTACTGTTGACCTATCGGCGGCTGGCACCAACCCGATAAGGCCGCGGTAAAGCTACGGGTATCCAAGATTATCGCTCCAAAATGGTAAACGCTCGGCTTCTGGGAACTGCATTCGATTAAATATTTCAAGTGAAGAAAATAACAAAAATCTTGATCGAAGGAATATGCTATGTACAAACAGTATTGACAACATTGTATCAATAACATATATATATATATATATATATATATATATATATATATACACTTTTTATGACATTGCACAAGACTTTGACATATTCACGAAAAATATATTTTATTCAAATAAAATCTTAAAATCATAATTCAGTTATATATATGAACCATTAAATTACCAATTATTATATCGTTCGTTAAATTAAAAAATTGTAATATAAAAATTGTAATATAAAAATATAAAAAAAAGGAACAGTTTCTTATTCATGTTAACGCTTATGATAAATTGTATGACCAGTGTGATTGAACAATTCTTTCTCCATCTGAGATCTCGAGACAATTTCTAGCGAATAATGGACTCAAGATTTTACTGCTTAATCCTTTCATAGTCGGTTTAATTTTTTTTATAATTCTTATTAATGAACATTTTAATGGAACTGAAAGAAATAAATTGTAGAAGGTGACAATAAATAAATTCTTAATGGGATATATATATCACTGGTCACTAAAGGATTAAATCTATACCATCGTACATTTGTGACCTCTAAAAAGATTAAGACCGGTATTCATAGTCGGTTCTTTTAAGACCATCTTAAGTAATGTCTTAAGATACTAATACGGCCCTCCGATTGGCTTATGACATCTTAAGACTGTACTTAAGACAACTTCAAATATAAGAATCGACTATGAATACCGGTCTGATTGATTCGTGACATTTTAAGACTGTACTTAAGACGGTCTTGAATATAAGAATCGATTATGAATACCGTCCTAAAATTTTATTTCTTCTTCTCACTTCTGTTATGAGTCGATGTGATAGGGGGGAGGAAATAGGAGCTTCAGGCAGCCGTCTCAACATACTATCCTCGAGCGAATTTTTCGACAGGAAAGGCGCAATCGCGTGATATTGGGCGCGCGGTGGAGAAGTATAATTACCGAATTAAGCGATTCTCGATGTATGCGTGAACTTTCGAGGGAACGTCGGTGCAGTGCTACTCCATGCGTAGCACACGAGGGAGTGAAGCGTGAGCGTGCGAGGGCACGCGGTAATCAGTAATGTGCGCCACGCGCGTGCGAGTGCATTCTCGGCATCGCGAGCGAACGAACGAGACCTCGTGAGCTCAACCTGATGCCAGGTATAGGTCGATTTCCGCCTGTCGCGGGAATCGGAGACAGCTCTCTCTCTCTCTCTCTCTCTCTCTCTCTCTTCTTCTTCCCTGCGTGTATCGAATAACGCGGCCGATCACTGAAAATCGGTCCGACGCGTGAAATGTGCACTCGAGAACCGAGCGCACGGCATATGGCATTCGTTGCATTGGATGCAGCAACAGCAGCAGCAACAGCAGCCGCCGCCACAGTCTGTCTTGGACAGTTGTCTAGCTTTTTCACATTCTTTTCCCGCGAACGTCATTTGGGCGGAAGAGAGATTCGTCGCTCTCGCAAATGTCTATTATAAGGAAAGAAAAAAGAGGAATTCACTGCATATTGTGTTTGAATGGAGAACGCCCGAGTGCAAATTCGAGCGCGTCTCTTTTACCTTTAATGATTACCGAAAAGAGACCTAAAGATTTATAAGGAACGAGATCCTCTCTCAGACCTCTTTCGCACAAAGTAATTGTCTCTCGCTGTATGCACACTGGAAAAAGAATCTGGTAGCATTAATTGGAATTCCGATTGAAAATATAAAAAATTAGAATTTGCTGATTGAATCGATTATAATTCTAGTTGAAATATAGAATGCCGATTGATATGATCAGAATCTTCCGGTTCGTTCATTTACAACCGGATATTTTTCTTAGTGCAGATGTGCGAGGATCTGTCATAGCCTGCCGACCACGGTAATTCGTTGGCAGTCGCGAGTCGGTGTCCGGCCTGCTGAACTCAGGATTGAAAAACGTAGCCGAGAAGCAACAGATGGCATCGACCTTGCCGCGGTACGGATGCTGCATCTGGCCACGGCGTCTTTGTCAATGGCACGTGCTGTACGTCCTATATATCGCGATCTGCACCACCGAATGTATTGAGCGGCCTGTCGCACTCGGGTTAAGCCGGATAGAGAGGTCTCGGCTTTCCCGCGTGCGTGAAAAGATTTTTCCTGAGGTATGAAGCCATCTGCGACCCCATCAAAAAAATCTCAATTTCAGGTAGCACCGCTGAAAATCATACCCGTATCTGAATTAAATGCTTTCATAAGCGACGTTTCTGAAACCACCAGCGGTTCTTGAACGTCCGGTGTATCATAATAATTGATACGCCAGCAGATCGAAGGCGATTTTATTTGATTGACAGACACAAACGAATGAAACGATCGACTATTTTTGATTAACAAGAATACTGTCAATTCAGTAAAAACATTTTAAACAATGAATTATAAGTAGTACTGTTACAAACAAGCGAGAGTAAATAACTACGCGGTAATCAGTGAGCTATTATTAAAGATATTATTAAAGATAAATATTATATAAAGTACATTTAAAATTTTGCTGTATATGTGACCACAAAAATAAAAAAAATTAGATGTTTCGGTTAATTTTCAGCGATCAAAAAATATTTTAAATTAAGCAAATATAATTGAATAATTATTGATACACGAGGAAAACAATTTTGCTGAAATATCTAAAAATTTAGTTTATAGATACAGATCTAAAAATAATTATATTCAATCATCAAAATATTTTTGCAAAAACTCAGACATGAACAATGCTGCAAAAAATTGTATTACTATTACAGATCGACATCTTAACAATTATTTTCAAATCTATTATACAATAGTTAAATTTTCAGATACTTCAACAAAATCATTCTTTTCATGTATACATTCGAATTATTTATATTAAATTTTATCTGTAATGAAGGTCATTAACCACATATTTCGAAAAGAAATAATAAACAGAAGATTGTCTGTACGTTATATATAAATCAATTTATCAGTTATGCTACTGACATTAAATATGAGAGTTTGACATTAAATGCGTCTCGTATTCGAAGCTTTTTATACCTGGAGATGTTTCATATTTAGGTAAATGTAAGTCCACGCCGCGATTGTAAATTGATATGCTATGGAATGCAAAATGCGAAATCGATTTATCAGTTCATTCAATGAATCGAATGCTCTCATATTTCGATGATAATAGCACGTGCCTTATTATCAATCCGCATTGATATGTGAAACAATCGCGACTGTCAATGAAACGAAATCTCGGTTATATAAACGTTTATGTATACTAATTGCAATAATTGTGATTATTAATCCTGATAATTAAATATATACATATACACATAAAAAAATACACATAAAATATACATATAAAATAATAATAATACATATATAATACATGTATATATACATATAATACATATATAATATATATACGTGTGTATATACATATATACATAAAAATATACATTATATATATATATATATATATATATATATATACGTGATTAGAATTGATTTATATACAATTGATTGATGAAGACACTCCTAATGTATTAGGTGTGGGAAAAAGTTCGTTTTTTTTAATGCCATCTAATGGGAAAAACGCCACGAACTTTTTCCCACACCTAATTCAGAAAAAACGCAATTTTGGCCATGTAAAACTTTTAGCCCCATTGTGATGAATGCCAAACTCGTTCGACGATCAGATGCGAAAAATTGTTTCGAGAGACACTCAGCAATTAATGAACCCATAATTCTCGGCGTGCGACTGCTTTCGCGTCGCGCAAATCGCAGTCGAGAAATCAGTGCGCGTACCTTTCGCTTCGTCTCAAGAATCCTGGTCAAGGATCCCAGTATCGTCGTATTATATATATTTCGGTATTTGCGCGATCATAAACAGGTGCGACGAGAAAGAGATGGAAAGAGAGGAAGAGAAAAAGCGAGCAAGACGTGGAGAAAGACTCAGGGGATGTCGCGCGGGCAAGAATTTCGGATAAACCGGCGTGATTGGTGCATCGTGTGGGCAGCTGCTCGTAGCCCCCAATTAAAGTAAGTGTTGTGTCGTAACAGGTGTCGCGTGATTATACGAGAACGAGGCAGGATCGGGCCAATAAATATCGCTCGCGATATCCTAGCCGATATATACATATATAGTCCAAGTGTGCTCACAAACGAGCCTACATCTTATCGACTACATCGAACGCGTCAAACGCGAGTCACCTCTGATACGCGCGGATGCACCTGCGAATTTTTAATAAATTAATAATTTGACACGGGGAAAAATTGGACGTGCGTCATATTTCAATAACATATTGGCAAATATAAAGATTCGTTCGACCTTGCCGAACTCGTTTACTTAATCTCTATTTGTTCGATATTGAATTTCGGTGTGGGTCATTAAAATCGTATTTATTTCAAAATATTATCGCATAAATATTGAAAATGACATCTGCAAAAAAAAAAGAACAGCCCCGACTGTGTTAAAAACCAACAAATATAAAATAATATTTTAGACACCAAGGTATTAAAATAACAAATGAAGAAGTAAGAATAAACGTTAACGAGACGACAGTAATGTAATGAATGATAAAAGAAGAGAATAAGGTAAGTTACCGCAAAAGTTATATTCTTGGAATAACGAGCGAAGGAATCACGGATCTTCTATCCTCCTCGTGAAGGAAGCTATAAAATCTTATTGCTCGGACATGCCTCGCACAGGGTACCGATTTATCGTGCGTACACCACCGTATGTACACGACGAGGGAAATGGCAGTAACAACTCGGTTGATTGTGAGTCGCAGCCCGCAGAAAGCAGAAACTGACAGAAATGGAGGGAGACACGCATGCATGCATGCGCGGACTGCGGAGTGGAGAGTGGTAGCCTCACGTGGACGATATCTCGATTCTCGCCGTGTGCACACGTGCGTACGCATACAATACCATTTTCCACCTACCAACCTACAGACCTACCTCACCTACCACCGGACCTTCTATCCGTCCCGGGGTCTTCTATCCTCTCTAGCGAGTAGCGTACGGTGGTAGCACGTGCTCAAATCCGAGAGCAGCTGCCCGCCTCTTCACTCTCAGGAGGACAGACAGGAAGGATATTCGCTTTCAACCCCCTCCCCTTCTCTTTCACCACTTCACTTCCTTCCTATCTCATTCTCCTCCAAGAGATCTAGGATATACTTCCCCTCTACGGCGAAGAAAAGAAAATCGCTGGCACGTGGATATACAGCGATAAAACGTTGATGAAATAATTAATTAGAAGAGGTCGGATCAGTCCGTGAAGATTTCGAGATCTTTGGATAAATTCAATGGTAAAGATAGATGAATTAATAGAACTGTCATTTATAAAAATATAATATTTTTGCAATATTTCATTAAAACGATATTCACCACAATAATAAAGAAAATGAATGAAAAAAGATAGTATTTGGAGATTCGTTGAAAATATTTTTTAGAAATGTATTTTATAAAAACGCTATATATAAAATCTCATCATTTCAAATTGACTGGTTAGAATAATAATTTCTATGAAAGTTTATAAAATTCATTAAGTTGATTGAACATCGGAATTTATTTTTTAACATTATATTTGTTTTTGTACACGCAAAGAAATATACGTTAGAAAACATTCTCAACATTTCAAAATTGATCGTTCACGTTATTTGCATTCTACGTTTAGTTACGAGGTATTAATTATGCGCGAGAGTTCTGTTCAAGGCTTCCTTACTCTTCTGCCATACCGAGTATGCAGATTCGAATTACCGCGGTTCGAATAAAATGCAATCAATGTTTCACGGTCGCGAGTTAATTAGAGTATTCAGGAATTCAGCTACTTTCTAGGACCACAGGCTCGTCTTGGCGGAACAAAACTGCCTCTCCTTTTCCCGTTCTCTATAAAAATGATGGTAAATCTAAAAGAAAGAGCTCGAAAAAAGATAACGTTATTAAATGCGATTTCGAAATCGATTTACCATTTCGATCATTAAGTCGAATTAAACTTTATCAAATTCTTAATTTTACTTATTAAATTCGTCTCTTTTTTTTTTACCTGTGACGCTCGCAAATTCGCAGTCTGCTTGAACGAAAAGAAGAATCCCCATAATTCTTGCCCTCGAGCCATTCGTAGCGCGAAAAGATGCTTATTACAAGCCAATAAACGCGGCGTTTGCTCGCGAGAGAAGAAGAAGGAGAAGAAGAGTCCCGGTAGCCAACCCATTACGCCAAAGAACTCGTTCACTTTCGCGGAGCAAATAATACTTGAAAAGGGCTGTCGTTCGCGCTGCTAGCAATAAAGACACTGCAATATGATAAGTCTTTGATTAATATTATAATCCAATGCGATAATATTCGTATTAATTTTGTAACTTTCAATTTTTCTAAAAGAAAATTTATTTAATTGATATTTACGGCCTTTTTGGCAGATATCGTAATTAATTTCAATGTAGGTAAAAAATAATAATATAGAAATAATATTGAAAAAATAGAAAAAAAAGTAATATTGAAGAAATAGAACTTTTTGCGTCATATTGTAAGTTTTGTCAAATTGTTTTTGTAATTTCGACAGAAATATCATTTTCTTTTAGTTCACGTATTTAATAGACTTTCATTATCATTATCGTTATTATTTTCAAATATTTAAAAAGATTTAAATGTTGTCATTTATAGCGTTCTGGCAACGAATTGCGATGGTGCTCTCACGCGAGGTACAATTATGCCTACTATAATTAATTGATCAAACGTAAACTCAGCTGCTTCTCGTTATGATCGTCACGAACCTGTTTTTATATTCACTCAATCCAGCGCGATGGATTTGTCCTAAAGCAATTAACTAAACGAAGTTATTTTTAAGTGAGTTTTAATTAACGAGCACGAAAAAAACGTTAAGTGTTAAATGGCTTTAAATTACATTTACTAGAATTAAATTAACAAAGCTCGCACTGACAATTTGGCGAACGCTAAACTCACGGAAATGGGAGATGAAAGGACACGATTTAGATACGATTTCGTATCCGAGAGTCCTCGAACATCTCTTCTTCAGCTTTCTCTCTGTAATATGAATTTCGTACGCGCATCGATGTTACACGGGAAATTTAAGATTAAAGTGCACTGTATCGACGAGTGGCGTTATACCACCAGTGAACAACGACGCGAGTACTCTATACTCTATATGTAGCGAGGCGTGTACCTGCTCGGCACTCTCGAAAAGCTGCGAGGAAAAGCAAAGGAGGGCAGAGCGGAGGTGCGCAGCAGCTGGCCTCACCGCAACATCTGGCGGCATCCGATACATATATTCGGCATCGCCACGCGCCACTTCCAATTCCCATCGTTCTCTCTTGAATCCTCTACCTATCTCCATTCGCTTCTCTTCTCTCTTCGCCGTTTCCCGATTTTCCTTCTCTCGTTAAACGTTATCAACTTTCCCGCCGACTCGACTTCCCAAAATGCAAGCTTTTCCCTCTCACATCGAGTGTTTAAAAAACGCGAATGTTATCTCGTCGCAAAAGAATACTTTGTTATAGTCATCATACTTGATTACCAAATTATGAGACGCAATTGAATTTTCACGAGATATAATCCTAATTTTAATATACAATCTCCTTTATTTTTGAAAAATAAAGGGGAACATAAAATAGCAGAAATCGAAAACGTATAATTAGCTTCCCTTAATGATTAAAAAATCTGTTTATCTTAAACAAACTCAACGCGCCATATCGTGACGAAATATACATGTTCGAAACTTATTGTACTTCCTGTATCAAGACACCTTATACATCAGCGAGGGGTTCACGATTTGGTTCACGTGACGCTAATATACGTCTACGTGCCTTTTTGTGGAACTTTCCAAAGATATAGCCCTCCGGACCGGAAGTGAATCCGCGTAGCACAGGTTGGGAGACACTGCTTCGTTGCACGAATGCGTGCTCGATCGACGGCGCAATCCTCTTTGCTTTCAAAGGCGGGGACCGCCGTCTCGAGGCTGACGACAAAAGTGCAACGAAGCCGGTATCTAATTTTAGCTTCGCGTCGACGCTCGTTGCACATAAATTTTTCATAAATTATTCATAAAACAAGTAGCCATCGGTATAGTGATTGTTCCGACTAGAGTAAAAGAATGGTATAAATGAATTCTAGTTATCTCAGAGAATTTAAATGTAGCGGAAATTTGACAGGTTTCAGAGAATGATATCAAGAAAAAGGAGAAACTGTCTACATTGTTTTGATCGAGTTTTATCTCTAAAAATATGTAATAACAAACATTTTCGAAGTTTCGAAGAAACTTTTAGAAGTATTTTCAATAATCAATAACTTTAAAACAATAAAAGCTATTTCAAATAATAAATATCTTTTAGTAGATATTTTGAATAAATAATATAGACTTTAAACGCATCCCTTACGATTGTCTGTGACAAAAAATAATGACTTAAAAATCTTATTTTTAAATTTTATCACGCTCCTAAATAATCTAATCGTTATGAATTCTTTAATTAAAATTAAATATTTATTTTAACGATGCACTTTAACGATGATGTTATGAAATCAAAAGATTTTAAAATAAGTGTTTACATAAGATATAGACAAGCATAAGCGTCCGTATTAAGTCAAGAAGAGGTCTAAGTTGTTTATCAGTGTATATCATATCTGATACCGCCGGGGGGGATGGTTTATCGCATATGAGAATACATATTTAAGATTACGTCCGACGAGGTAAGATTGCGCTTTTTACACGCACAGGCGTGTAACGTGTAACGGGGTAGGGGCGAGGCCTTAATTTGCAAGGGCGACGCACGTTCGGCGTTGAATCGTTAATTTCCGTAACGAAATTTACCTCGGTATTCGCGGAACGATCGGCATCGAGTAATGCTCGCATGCTCAGGAAGCAGGAAGGAGAGACGAAGGAAACGGCGATAAAATCATCCGAGTCGTTGCCCGAAAACGGGCAAGTGGGGAAACACGAAAGGACTTGGACGGCATCGTCGGAGGATCGTGCACGGGAAGCAAGGTGGAAGCAGTCATTAAACGAGGCCATTAACTCGATTGCCTTATGTCGTTGCACGTGAATTAATTTAATCTCTTGAATTGAAATCTCAAAGGGGTCCTCGCGATAAATCGATATGCCTCATATGCCGATATTGACGGCCGATTTGTACGAAAAGTCTCGAAGAATCATTAGCGCGAACAGTTTCGATAGCGATTAAAATATTGATAATTAATTTATTAGCATATCGATGAATAATCTCCAAGTACGGAAAGGAGACAAAGACATACTGCGAATAAAATATTACTTTCAAATCCATTTTTATAAACTTTTTTACTAAAATTAATACTGAACTGCCGGAATAGTACAGTACAGTACTGTTTTGATACAATAAGATATTATTATTGATTTGTAATAAATATTAATCGTCTGACATCACGTTGATAACAAGGTGGGTTATCGAACTGGCACGGCAAAGGAATGAGTTTCCATCGCAGAGACTGTTATTCTCGAATCGCGCGGTATGTGTTTTAGATCACAATATGGGGGGGGGGGGGGGGCACATTCCCCTGCCAGGGAAACCGCAATTAGGTTCCCCCTC
>Ga0157363_1006129_pt1 | contig 11288 bp, 9 predicted proteins | sample AttsexASBM1_FD_111477 | JGI IMG/M metagenome (GOLD analysis project Ga0157363, IMG submission 111477) | Fungus gardens microbial communities from leaf cutter ant in Ribeirão Preto, State of São Paulo, Brazil - Atta sexdens ASBM1 | ecosystem: Host-associated > Fungi > Mycelium > Unclassified ...
AAAACAGGAGAGTAATGTGAAGCAGACGCAACGTCATGACGCCATTATCGATCTGGTCCGGCGTCAGGGATATGTCAGTACCGAAGAGCTGGTAGAACATTTTGAGGTAAGCCCGCAAACCATCCGCCGCGATCTCAACGACCTCGCCGATCAGAATAAAATTCAGCGTCATCACGGCGGCGCGGCGCTGCCGTCCAGCTCTGAAAATACCGCCTGGCAGGAACGTAAGATGATGTGGTCGGCGGAGAAGGCGCGCATCGCCGAACGCGTCGCCAGCGAAATTCCAGACGGCGCAACCCTATTTATCGATATCGGCACCACGCCAGAAGCGGTGGCCTATGCGCTGCTGAACCATAAAAACCTGCGCGTGGTGACCAACAATATCAACGTGGCGACGCTGCTGATGTGCAAGCCCGATTTTCGGCTAATTATCGCAGGCGGCGAGGTGCGTACGCGCGACGGCGGCATTATGGGCGAAGCGACGCTCGACTTTATCTCTCAGTTCCGCCTCGATTACGGCATTCTCGGCATCAGCGGCATTGATATGGACGGGTCGCTGCTGGAGTTCGACTACCACGAAGTGCGCACCAAGCGCGCCATTATCGAAAACTCACGCTGCGTAATGCTGGTGGTCGACCATTCGAAGTTCGGTCGCAACGCGATGGTGAATCTCGGCAATATGGGGCTGATTGACCAGCTTTATACCGACAAGCAGCCGCCCGCCAGCATTATGAAGGTCATCGAGCAGCATGAGGTTCAACTCGAACTCTGCTGATGAAGCACCTGTCGTCTCTGCGCTGTCGCGAGCGGTATCGCCTTTACCGGGCTATATCGCTCGCCTCTTTCCTTCCCGGCCAGCCTTTTTCTTTGTTTCCTGTCGATTTTTTCCCCACTGCCGTCTTTACTTAATGCTCAGTTTGCCTGTGCGCAGACATTCATCACACCGCAACTCAACGGCTTTGGATCAAGACGCTAAGGGGACAGCATGAAAGAGAGCGCACTGGATCGCGCGGCAGTCGCCGCCGGAATCTCCCTGACCTATACCAACGCCAAAGGCGAACCGGAAGCGATCGGCGACGAAACCAAGACGGCGCTGCTCGCGGTAATGGGCGATGCTCAAAAAGAGAAGGGCGCGCCGCTGCCGCCGGTGCAGGTTTTTAGCGGCGGCGCGGCGCGCCAGCTCAACCCGGAAGGGCGCGGCCGCTATCAGTGGCGGCTGCGCAGCGAAAAGGGCCGCGAGTTTAGCGGCGAACTGGAGGCCGGCCAGCCTTTTATGCTGCCGTCGCCGCTCGGACACGGCTATCACCAGCTGACGCTGAGCAAGGGCAAAAAAGAGTGGCAGACGCGCATTATCCTGACGCCGCGCCGCTGCTGGCTGCCGGCACCGCTGCGCAACGGCGAGAAGCGCTGGGGGGCGCTGGTGCAGCTCTATACCGTGCGCTCCGCCGATAACTGGGGCATCGGCGACTTCGGCGATCTGCAGCAGCTGCTGGAGCAGGTCGCGCAGCAGGGCGGCGACTTTGTCGGGCTCAATCCGCTGCACGCGCTCTATCCCGCAACGCCCGATTTCGCCAGCCCTTACAGTCCCTCGTCGCGCCGCTGGCTGAACATTATCTATATCAGCGTGGCGCAGCTGGAGGATTTCCAGCAGAGCGCGGCGGCGCAAAAGTGGTGGAAAGCGGCGAAAACCCAGCGCGCGCTGGCAAAAGCGCGCGAGAGCGAATTTGTCGATTACGCGACGGTGATGGCGCTGAAGCTCGCCGCGCTGCGTCATGCCTGGGCGCAGTTCAGCCTGCGCGCGGAAGATGACGCGCAGCGGCAGGCGTTCGCCGCATTTGTGCGCGACGGCGGCGACAGCCTGCGCTATCAGGCGGCGTACGATGGCCTGCAGGCGGAGCGCCGCGCCGAAGAGGCGGACGCCTGGGGCTGGCCGGCCTGGCCGGAAAGCTGGCGCAACAGCCAGTCGCCTGAGGTGCAGCGCTGGTGCGAAACGCACGAAGAGGAGATCGCCTTCTGGCAGTGGCTGCAGTGGCTGGCGCAAAGCCAGTTCGCGCAGTGCTGGGCGCGCAGCCAGGCGCTGAAGATGACGGTGGGGCTCTATCGCGATCTGGCGGTAGGCGTGGCGGAAGGCAGCGCGGAGACCTGGCACGATCCTGAGCTTTATCGACTGGAAGCGTCGGTCGGCGCGCCGCCGGATCGCCTCGGACCGCTGGGACAGAACTGGGGCCTGCCGCCGATAGATCCGCACGTGATGCGCGCGCGCGGCTATCAGCCTTTTATCGACATGCTGCGCGCCAATATGCGCGACTGCGGCGCGCTGCGCATCGATCACGTGATGGCGCTGCTGCGGCTATGGTGGGTGCCGAAAGGGGAGACCGCCGATAAAGGCGCCTACGTCAGCTACCCGGTGCATGACCTGCTGGGCATTCTGGCGCTGGAGAGCCAGCGGCATCGCTGCATGGTGATCGGCGAAGATCTCGGTACGGTACCGCCGGAAATCGTCGGCCTGCTGCGCGCCAGCGGCGTTTTCTCATGGAAGGTGATGTGGTTTGAGCAGCAGCGCGACGGCAGCTATCGCCTGCCCGGCGACTATCCGCGCCAGTCAATCGCCAGCGCCAGCACGCACGATCTGCCGACGCTGACCGGCTTCTGGAACGCGGGCGACTTTGCGCTGGGAGAAAAGCTCAAGCTCTATCCCGGCAAAGAGGTGCTGCAGTCGCTGCATGAGCAGCGGGCGAAACAGAAACAGGCGCTGCTGGATGCGCTGCATCAGGCGGGCGCGATGCCGGCGCGCAGCGCGCGGCAGGCGGACAAGCTGGCAATGACGCCCGCGCTTAATCTGGCGATGCATAAGTTTCTCGCGGCGACCGGCAGCGCGTTGCTGGGGCTGCAGCCCGAAGACTGGATAGGAATGACCACGCCGGTGAACGTGCCTGGCACCGTCGATCAATACCCCAACTGGCGACGCAAGCTGGCGCAGCCGCTGGAGGCGATCTTTACGGATAAAGCGGTGACGAAGCTATTGAAGGCGGTAAGTCAGACGCGCAAAGGAAAGTAGCAGACGGCGCGCGACAGTTGCTGGCTGTCGCGCGCAGGGCGATTAGTAGTAGGAGTGTTCGCCGCGCTGGTGCTCGGTGAGATCGCGCACGCCTTTCAGGTCCGGGAAAGCGGCCAGCAGCTCTTTCTCGATGCCATCTTTCAGGGTGACGTCGATCATTGAACAGCCGTTACAGCCGCCGCCGAACTGCAGGATGGCGAAACCGTCGTCGGTGATCTCCATCAGCGACACGCGGCCGCCGTGACCGGCCAGCTGCGGGTTAATCTGCGCCTGCAGCAGATATTCGACGCGCTCCGTCAGCGGCGCGTCGTCGGAGACTTTGCGCATTTTGGCGTTCGGCGCTTTCAGCGTCAGCTGCGAACCGAGATTGTCGGTAACGAAGTCGATTTCGGCGTCTTCGAGGTAAGGCGCGCTGAGTTCGTCAACGTAGGCTGAAAGCTTCTCGAACTTCAGCTCCGTGTCGGTCGCTTCTACCGCGTCTGGCGGGCAGTAAGAGACGCCGCACTCGGCGGTTGGCGTACCCGGGTTAATGACGAATACGCGAATCTGGGTGCCATCTTCCTGTTTTGACAGCAGTTTAGCGAAGTGCTCCTGGGCAGAGTCTGTAATTCGGATCATGGCAATTGCTCAATAGTTGACTAATTTAGTTGGTTATAATACGCCCATCACCGACGCTCTACAAGGTACGGCACAGGCACCAGATTTGTACGCTGGCCGCGCCGTGCGCCAGCAAAATGCGGCTGATCTCTCCCACGGTATGACCCGTTGTCACCACATCGTCTATTAGCGCGATATGGCGGCCGCGCACGGCGATTTCAAGGCGGAAGGCGCCGCGCACGTTGCTGCGACGCTGCGAGGCGCGCAGTTGGTGCTGCAGCGCGCCGCGTCGCCTGCGGCGGACGCCGTCGCGGAATTCGCAGCCCAGCCAGCGCGCCAGCGGCTGCGCCAGCAGCGCCGCCTGATTGTAGCCGCGTCGGCAGGCGCGGCTTTTATGCAGCGGCACGCAGAGCAGCAAATCCGGGCGTATCAGCCCGCGCGTGCGATGAGCGTTTAGCCAGCTTAGCAAAAGCAGACGCGCCAGCATCACCCTGAGTGCGGTTATGCGGGAAAACTTCAGCTGATGCACCCAACGGCGCAGCGGCGGCTGATAGCCGCTGACGCAGACCAGCGCCTGCCAGATCGGCGGCGAGCGCTGACAGCGGCCGCAGACGACGCGGGGCGATCCGGCCGGCAGGCCGCAGCGCGGACAGAGGATCGGCAGCGGCGGCAGGGCGCGCAGGCAGACGCTGCACAAGCCATGCGCAGCAACGCGCAGCGGCAGCTGGCATAGCCAACAGAGGGCGGGCATTGGTAGCATAGCGGCCTCCTTAACCTTTTTACGGGATAGTAACTGATGACCTCGCTTTACTGGCACACCTGCGGAGAAGGGAGTGTGGATCTTGTGCTGCTGCACGGATGGGGCCTGAACGCCGAGGTGTGGCAAAGCATCGTGCCGCGACTCAGCCCCCATTTTCGCCTGCACCTGGTCGATCTGCCGGGCTATGGCCGCAGTCAGGCATTCGGCGCGCTTTCGCTGGCGGAGATGGCGCAGCAACTGCTGCCGCATTTGCCGCCGCGCACGCTGCTGCTGGGCTGGTCGCTGGGCGGACTGGTGGCGACCGAACTGGCGCTGCGCGCGCCGCAGCAGATAGCGGGAGCGATCAGCGTCGCTTCTTCGCCCTGTTTTACCGCCAGCGAGGAGTGGCCAGGCATCAAGCCGGAGACCCTGGCGACCTTTCGCGCGCAGCTTAACAGCGATTTCCAGCGCACCGTCGAGCGCTTCCTGGCGCTGCAGACGCTGGGCACCGACAGCGCGCGGCAGGACGCGCGCCGCTTGAAAGAGGTGGTGCTGGCGCAGCCGATGCCGCCGGTTGCGGTGCTGGACAGCGGGCTGGCGATCCTGCGCGAGGTCGATCTGCGCGAGCGGCTGCCGCACCTTGCGATACCCTTTCTTCGTCTCTATGGGGCGCTGGACGGTCTGGTACCGCGGCGTGTCGCCTCATTGCTCGACGCCGCGCTGCCCGCTTCGCCTTCCATAGTGATGGAAAAAGCCGCGCACGCGCCCTTTATTTCGCATCCGGACGCCTTCTGCCAGCATATTCTTGATTTCAGACAGGAGTTTTGCCGCTAAACCGGGCGCAAGGCTGGCAATTTTTCCATCAGCGACAATACTTTCCTGGTAGGCATGGCCGCTTAATGATGTGAATTATCCAGGGAGAGGATGATGCCGTTCCATCTCGCCTGACGCATCCGGCGTCTGCTTACATCTCACATAACGGAAATGAATGAGGGGTACTGTAATGAAGGTGATGAAATGGGTTGTCGCTTCAATGGTAATGGGCGCAGTGTCGTTTTCGGCGGTTGCGGCCAAGGAAGTGACCAAAGAAGAAGTGAAAAAAATGAATCTCCAGAAAATCGGTACGGTAAACACCACGGCGGAAACCACCTCGCCGATGGACGCCAAACGCGAGCTTTCTAAACAGGCTGATGAAAAAGGAGGCAAATACTTCCTGGTGATCGCGGGCCGTGAACACGGCAAATTCAGCGCCACCGCGGAAGTCTATAAGTAATCAGCTACGCAGCCAGACAAACTGCCAGGCATCCAGCGTAAGTGGCTGGGTGCCATCAATTTTCCTCTCTGTGATCACATCCTGAAAAAGCCGCGCCTCCGGCAGCTTCGCCTCTACCGTTTTTGCGCTCAGATTAAACACGCACAGCAGGCCGCCATTTTCCTGCTGCGGATCGTGACGCCTCAGCACCAGCAGCGCGTTGTCGCTATCGTAGAGCCTCATCGGGTTATCGGGATGAAAGGCGGGCTGGCGCGTACGCAGCTGAATGAGTTGACTGAGGCGGGTATAGATGGCGTGGCGCAGGCTGTCGCCGTCCGCCAGCGCCGCTTCAATCATCTTCAGATCGAACTTCTGGCGGTTGATGGCGCGATTGTGACCCGCGGCTTTTACCCCTTCGTAGTCGTTGCGCGAGCCGAGGATGCTCTGAATATAGATAGCGGGCACGCCGGGGAAGGCCAGCAGAATCGCGTGCGCCAGCAGGAAACGGCGCAGGCGCGTATCGTCGTCGTCGTTCTGATGATTCAGGGCGTCGAGATAGGTGACGTTGATCTCATAGGGGCTGGTGGTGCCGTCGGGATTGTTTTTATAGGAGACCAGCGCGCCCTCCAGCGCCAGATCGCGCACCAGCGCCACAATTTCCACCTCGGAGAGAATGCCGCGCGCCGGATTAAGCCCGATGCCGTCATGTGAGGCGAGAAAGTTAAAGAAAGTGGTGCCGCCCTGGCCGGGCTCCAGCGCGGCCGCCCACTGGCGCAGCGCGCGTCCGGAGCCGGAATGGATGGCGTGCAGCACCAGCGGCGGCAGGGAAAACTGATAGACCATCTGCGCTTCGTCATGCCCGTCGCCGAAGTAGCTGACGTTGTCTTTATGCGGCACGTTGGTTTCCGTGATGATCACCGTGCCGGGCGCGACCAGGTCGGCAATGGCGCGGAACAGCTTCACCAGCAAATGGGTTTTTTCCAGATGGATGCAGCGCGTGCCGGGCGTTTTCCACATATAGCCGACGGCGTCGAGGCGCACATAGTCCGCGCCTTTTTGCAGGTAGTCGAGCAGCACGTCCACCATGCGGATCAGCACCTCGGGGTTGCCGAAGTTAAGATCGATCTGATCGGCGCTGAAGGTGGTCCAGATAAAGCGCATTTCGCCGTTCGCCATCTCGAACGGCGTCAGCAGCGGCGAGGTGCGCGGCCGCGTTACGCCGCTGAGATCGGTGGCGGGCGGCATGCTGATAAAAAAGTCGTCCCAGCCGGGATCGAGCGCCAGATAGTGTTTAAACCAGGCGCTGTGCGCCGACATGTGGTTACAGACAAAGTCGAACATCAGACGCGTTTCCTGATGCAGCCTGGCGACATCTGGCCAGTCGCCGCACAGCGGATTGACCTGATGGTAATCGATGACGGAAAAGCCGTCGTCGGACGAGTAGGGGAAAAAGGGCAGCAGATGCACCAGCGGAAAGGTGGACTGCAGATGCTGCTGGTAAAAGCGGGAGAAGCTTTGCAGCGTCGGTACTTCCGCTTCGCGAAACTGATCGGCGTAGGTGATCAGCACCACGTCCTGTTCGTCCCAGTGCGCCTTGCGCGGCAGCTTAGTCGCGTCGCGCGCGGCGGCGATATGGCTCAGCAGGCGCTCACGCGCCGCCTGAGGAAAGGTATCGGCATAGATTTTATCGAGCAGCGCTGTGATCGTTTCCATCGCGAATTGGGTGCCACGTCCCGGGTTGTTTTTTATGCAGGCGTGCTTTCAGCGTAGCGTTAAGAGAGGGATTTTCAACTTTACAGAGGAGGTTGCGCGCGCCCGATCCAGAATAAGTTGGGCGCGCGCAGGGTTTAGCGTTTTTTGCCGAACGCCGCCGCCAGCGCATCGCCCATCGCGCTGTTGCCTGCGGGCTGGCTGTTCTGACGCGCGCGCGGTTTCGCGCCGCCGGCCGGACGTGCGCCGTCGCGCGGCGCGCTGCGGGCGCTGCTGCGCGCGTTGCTCTCGCCCGGCTGCTCATCCAGACGCATGGTGAGCGCGATACGTTTGCGCGGCAGATCGACCTCCAGCACTTTCACCTTCACGATATCGCCCGCTTTCACTACCTGATGCGGATCCTCGACAAACTTGTCCGACAGCGAGGAGATATGCACCAGACCATCCTGATGCACGCCGATATCGACAAAGGCGCCGAAGTTGGTGACGTTGGTCACCGCGCCTTCCAGCACCATGCCCGGCAGCAGATCGTTAAGGGTTTCGACCCCTTCGGCGAACTGCGCGGTTTTAAACTCAGGACGCGGGTCGCGGCCCGGTTTTTCCAGCTCTTTAATAATGTCGGTGACGGTCGGCAGGCCGAAGCGATCGTCGGTAAAGTCGACCGCCTTAACGTTGCGCAGGCTGGTGGGGTTGCCCATCAGATCCTGTAACGCCTGCTCGGTCGCCGCCAGGATGCGCTCCACCACCGGGTAGGCTTCCGGGTGCACCGTCGAGGCGTCGAGCGGGTTGTCGCCGTGGTTGATGCGCAGGAAGCCCGCGCACTGTTCAAAGGCTTTCGGGCCGAGGCGGCTTACCTTAAGCAGCTGCTGGCGATTCTGGAAGCGGCCGTTTTCGTCGCGCCAGCTCACGATATTCTGCGCCATCATGCGCGTCAGACCGGCGACGCGCGTCAGCAGCGGCACCGAGGCGGTATTGAGATCGACGCCGACGGCGTTGACGCAGTCTTCCACCACCGCGTCCAGCTTCTTCGCCAGCTGGCTCTGGCTGACGTCGTGCTGATACTGGCCGACGCCGATCGATTTCGGATCGATTTTCACCAGCTCCGCCAGCGGATCCTGCAGGCGTCGTGCAATAGAGACCGCGCCGCGCAGCGAGACGTCGAGGTTCGGGAACTCCAGCGCCGCCAGCTCCGAGGCGGAATAGACCGAGGCGCCTGCTTCGCTGACGATCACTTTCTGCGCGGTCACGTGCGGATACTGTTTCTGGACGTCCAGGAAGAAGCGCTCTGTCTCACGCGAGGCGGTGCCGTTGCCGATCGCCACCAGCTCAACCTGATGTTTCGCGCAGAGCGCGGCGACCACGGTAGCGGCTTTAGCCGCCTGGCCGGTATGCGGATAAATGGTATCGGTCGCCACCAGCTTGCCGGTGGCGTCCACCACCGCGACCTTCACGCCGGTACGCAGGCCGGGATCGAGGCCCATCGTGGCGCGCATGCCCGCCGGCGCCGCCATCAGCAGATCGTGCAGGTTGCGGGCGAAGACGTTGATCGCTTCGTCTTCGGCGCGCTCGCGCACCGTGCCCATCAGCTCGGTCTCCAGATGCAGCATTACCTTGATGCGCCAGGTCCAGCTCACCACCGCCTTGCGCCAGGCGTCGGCCGGCGCGCCGTTGAGGCGCAGGTTAAGATGCTCGGCGATCAGCGTTTCGCCGTAGCTTTCGCGCGGCGGCTCGTCGAACTGCGGATCGGCGTTCAGGGAGAGCTGCAGCACGCCCTCGTTACGGCCGCGCAGCATCGCCAGCGCGCGGTGCGACGGCACGCTGTGCAGCGCTTCGTGATGATCGAAGTAATCACGGAATTTCGCCCCTTCCTGCTCTTTGCCTTCCACCACGCGCGACACCAGATGCGCGTTTTTCCACAGGTAGTCGCGCACCTTCGCCAGCAGCGCGGCGTCTTCGGCGAAGCGCTCCATCAGGATATAGCGCGCGCCGTCCAGCGCGGCGCGCACGTCGGCGACGCCTTTATCGGCATCGACATACTGCGCGGCCAGCTGTTCGGGATCCTGCGAGGCGTCCTGCCACAGGCTCTCGGCCAGCGGCTCCAGACCGGCTTCAATGGCGATCTGGCCGCGGGTGCGGCGCTTGATTTTATAAGGCAGGTAGAGGTCTTCGAGTTCGGTTTTGTTCAGCGTGGCGTTAATGGCGCTGGCGAGTTCGTCGGTGAGTTTGCCCTGATCGTCAATGGACTTCAGAATCGACTGGCGGCGATCTTCCAGTTCGCGCAGGTAGCCGAGACGCGTCTCCAGCTGGCGCAGTTGGGTGTCGTCCAGACCGCCGGTCACCTCTTTACGATAGCGTGCGATAAACGGCACGGTGTTCCCTTCGTCCAGCAGACGCACGGCGGCTTCAACTTGCTCCGCACGCGCCTGCAGCTCACTGGCAATAATGTGGCTGAGATCTTTCATCATCGATTCTGTCTTGCTTACAGGGTTAAAAAACAGGGGACAGTTATACGGACTGAAAAGTGAAATTGCCAGCGATGGGGCCGGCTTTCAGCGATATTCTGAATCAGGCGTCCGGATAGGAAATTTCGTTGACGTACCAGAGCGCGGGGCCCAGCGGCGTCTCTACCGTCACGGCGTCGCCCGGCTCTTTTTTCAGCAGCGCGCGCGCCATCGGCGAGTCGATAGAGATGTAGTCTTTGCGGCCGAAAATCTCATCGTAGCCGACGATGCGGAAGCGTTTGACCTCGCCCTCGTCATTCTCTACCTCTACCCAGGCGCCGAAGAAGACTTTGCCGTCCTGCTGCGGTGAATAGTCGACGATGCGCAGCGACTCGAGGCTTTTTGTCAGATAACGTACGCGGCGATCGATTTCGCGCAGGCGTTTTTTGTTGTACTGGTAGTCGGCGTTTTCGCTGCGATCGCCGAGGCTGGCGGCCCAGGTTACTTTCTTCGTCACTTCGGGACGCTCTTCGCGCCAGAGATAGTCGAGCTCGGCCTTCAGCTTGTCAAAGCCTTCACGGGTGATCAGTCGGGTTTTCATGCGTAGCGACTCGGAAGCGGAAAAGCAGGCAGTGTAAAGCAAAGCAGGCGCGGCAAAAAAGAGTCGGGGAACAGGTTTTCAACGGTGAAAACCCTTTGTGTCGTTCCCCGGTGGCGAAAGGGGCAGGTACAAAAAGAGAAAACGGCTTAAATCGTTATTTTCCCGCCACGGTTGCGGTGGTGGTTGAAGAGGAGGTGCCTTTGTCGCCGCCGCCAGCGGTCGCCAGCGCCACGCCGAGCAGCGCAGCCACGGCGCCGACGCCGATAGCGTTAGAGTTGCCCTGCGCGGTGGTTGAAGCCTGCGCGCCGGCGGCCTCGCCGGTTGCGGTCGCCGCTAAAGCCGGATTCAGAACGAGGGTGGCCAGCGCACCCAGCACTAACAACGTTTTTTTCATTATTGCTTTCCCTGTAGTGAAGCGAGTGAAAGCAGTGTGGTGCAATTCACATAAAGCGGAAAGGTAGCTTTACTAATTGATTTATCGGGCTTTATTTTTGAATGGCCTGAATCGCGGAAAATATGGCGCAAATCCGAGAGAAGCCTGCGGCACGGCGCACAAAGGCTGATATTTTATGCTGTCGGCCCGCTGAGCGGGCGGCAATCGCGGCCGCTACGTCAGGCGACGAATGGCGCTAAAGTCAAATTGCGCGTTAACTGGTTGATCTGCAAGTTTGATTCATCCAGGGCGCGATTTTGCGGCCGTCGATGGCGAGAAAAAACGCCTGACTTTCAGATTTGCCGTAACGGTGACCAACACCCTTAAAAAGGTAATTTTGCCCTGAAAGCAGCGATAAAATTAAAGATAAGCTCCTGTTTAATATGCTTTGTAACAATTTCGGCTAGAATATAAACCATTAATGACTGTCACAGACCGACAACTTTTTTTAACAATA
>Ga0157363_1006130_pt1 | contig 11288 bp, 7 predicted proteins | sample AttsexASBM1_FD_111477 | JGI IMG/M metagenome (GOLD analysis project Ga0157363, IMG submission 111477) | Fungus gardens microbial communities from leaf cutter ant in Ribeirão Preto, State of São Paulo, Brazil - Atta sexdens ASBM1 | ecosystem: Host-associated > Fungi > Mycelium > Unclassified ...
GATATAGTGTTTGTATTTTTCACTTGCAGCATTAACATGCTAAATTAAACAATTATTAGGTTATTCTGACTATATCGAATCCTTTATCTATATTTATCTATATTTATTTATATTTTTGGGATCAACAAAGAAAAAAAATGAATTATATAAATTATTGATTTATATAAATCGCGATCATGGTCAACATGGTCGAGACAGTGTGATAGCACCATCAACGGCGTTTGAGCGTTTGATGCTTATAGTTGAAACTATTCAAACTACAAAATTTCAGCCGTTGGAATAAAAACGACAAATCTGTCGCTCCAATTGGTTATTTTAGCAACACGTGAAGTTGTTGTGTTAATTCCTCGGCGAGAAGAACTAGATCGATATTCATATAATAATCGATTCTTATTTCAAGATTGTCTTAAGACGCTAATGCGGCTCTTTGATTCATAACATCTCAAGATTAAACTTAAGATGATCTTGCATATCTAAGAACTAACTACGAATACCGGCCTTGAACTCGATCATTATTTTTCGACGCACCGAGTTACATAGGTTGATTGGCTGCAATAATCAGAAATAAATGTAAAATTTTATTTCTTCTCTAATTTCGGATGAAACTTTTTTTCCGTCTATATGTTGTAAAAATACCGCGTAAATTTAAAACGACAAATTATTTAAAAAATAGTACTTTCACGTATGTTTTTACTATTAAAATATATATTTTATTTAAAAAAAATCTAGAAAAAAATTTTCAGCCATAATTAAAGAATTTTTTGATCATAAACAAGTAATTTTCATTCAACAAGTACATTTTTCAGTGCAGTTTAGATTAAAAATGTACATAAACTTCACACCGAAATATTAGCTTTAAAAATCCAGCTTGATCGTTTAAAGCTTTTATTTCCTAGTTGTATATTCACATCACGATACAAGATGCTTTGTTTAATATTAATATATAATATATAATTATTTTACTTTTTATCAAAATTTTTTTTAAAAGTATTAAAAGCATTCAAATTTTTGGCATATTTCAGATCTTAAAATCTATAGGGAAGAAATACATGCATATATCAACGATCATTTGATGATGCATACCATTTGATAGATTGGATCTTATGAAATATCTATCGATCTGATGTATTTATGCATTGATGAAGCAGAATCAATCAATGAAAGTTCGGTTATTCGTGCATTTCGGTCTTACGAGACGATCTTGCGCCATGTGTGCCGTATTGCGTCAAATACAGCGGTGAAAGCAGCTGCAACGTCGTGACACGCGTCCATTGTCGGTATTTCGTGGGCAACGAAAAATGAAAAATCGTCCCTCGTATTCCCGTCTCTTGCTGTATAAAATCCCTTCGGCCTTTGCCCTCTGATGTTGCGAGGATCACCTGGACCGCGGAAGAGAGAGAAAGAGAGAGAGAGATTCTTTAGGAAATTTATTCTCACGGCTTGATATCTTTTCTCTTTGTGAAATTTCTTCTTCGTATAATTTGTATCATTTTAATTAAAGAGATCTCAAGGCATATCGAAAAAATCGCATTTACGCAATGTTAATTATGAAGATAATTTAATGTGTTACATAATACAAATAAATAATTTAAGAAATTGACTCGAAATTTGTATTCTTTGTGTTTTTGACTTGAAACACCTTACGTCTGCGATGGCGGTACAGATCGAAAATCGGTGAATTTATCGAAGAACCCTAGTGCGAGGGCGCGAGGGGTTACTCTAGGTGTTCAAGCGAATTGGAGGTCATCAACCCCCCTCCCTCTCTTCCTATCCAACGCATACCATCATCGATGTAGTGGCTTGCCACTAAATCACCCTAACTGAAAGGGTTTAAATGCTCTTTTTCGTGCTCTTCTGGAATAGGATAATAACCGCAACATTTAAAAAGAAATATGAAATAGTGATATATCTTTTCCCTCTTTTTCATATTTTTAAAAATATCCAAAAAATATTAATATACATACACATGCAAGTTTTTTTTTAAGTAGATTCGAATATTAACAAATAAATTTCTAAATATAATCGATTCTAATTAGAAATATATATTTGCAAATGTTATTAAACTAATATAAAAAAATATTAATGCAGAATGCAATTACAATGTGCCATACATAATGCACGATTATTTTCTTCATAGCAAAGTCGTTAAGACTTATCTTCATTATGACGAACAACGAATCGTAGCGATATCACGATCGATACTTTCTCTCACAGAAGCTCGTTAGAAACATCTGTCGCGAACTGACATAGTCGTTCCTACGTTGCGGCTGCGAAACATCAGGACAATTTCCGTGCATTGTCCTTTTGAATTATTGCTTCTCTCCCGAATTTTTTCAAATCCACATACATTCTGTATCATCAATCAACTCTTGATAACAATAATGTTACGAAAAGTGCAAAAAAAAAAAAAATAAATTTAACTACTATTAAATTAATGCTCATTTACATAACGCATTCAACTATTCATAACTATCGAAAGATTTAATACGCAAATAATTGTAATGTATGGTTGCACATTGCGAAATGAGACGCTTCATAACAACATAAATTAGGAAGAAATACTCAAGTAAGTTGACAAAAACTCAACAGGAAATTTGGGACAGCTGTCGACACAGTAGACTAGAAAATCTAGAAAAAGAACCATGTCGTTAACGGCTAATTTCGGAGTAACTTTTGCTGCATGTGAGTCTTCCAATATCTTCCAAAATCATTAATTTTTCTTTTTATATTTGATAAGGAGAAATTCACAGTGTTGTTTTCTAAAAAAATATTTTTGAAGATGGTCTTCGTAAGGGATGCTGCTATACTACAAACTAGCAATAAAAATTCTATTTTGTAGCTTTGTCGATATAAATTAAATTACGTATTCTTAAAATAACTATCATCCAAATTACAATTACAATTAACAAAAGTCGATAAAAGATTTAAGAACAAACGCACATCATGTGAATTAGTATACGTTTCACGTGTTCATATTAGTACTGTCGTGAAGTTTGCGAGTACCATCGATCGTCCTCTACACGCGGTCTTTCGCGAGTTTCGTCGCGGCACGTCGCAGGAGGCCGTCTGTGCGTGAGAGTGTAAGTGAGATGATGCGCGCGTGTGCGCGCGCGCGCGCGCGCACCCGGAGCACGCACTTACGCACGATCGACGCGGATCGTTCGCTCGTTGTGCGTGGCGCGCTACGTTGCCATGACGACCAGTGGCAGTGCCACGCATTGATCGCAGACTCCCGCTCGTTCGCTCGCTCGGCGGTGCGTGGACTACGGAGTCGAGTGCGTAGAGACGCGACGGAGAAAGGAGAGGAGAATACGCACGCACATACACATGCCCGAACGCAGCATGTGCGCATGCATGCACGAACGCATGTAGCACGCACGCACGCACGCACGCACGCGAAGAGGCAGGCATCGGGGATAATGCGCGTACGAAGCGGACACGCTGGGCTTCCTCGCTCTTTGCCAGGCTTTTCTTCGTTTCATGTTTTACAACGACGATTTAGAACGTCGTTTAAACTATGAACTTGTTATTATTCTCGCCTATATACAACAATGATTATTAATTCAGCTCCCTTCTACATCTTTCATTTCTCTAGTCTTTAATCAAATATACGTTATAGTTAGACATTTCAGTTCAATTGTTTTGCCTTTACTCTATAGATTTTTACAGGATAACGCACGAAATATGTCCATATACTCTATACTATTTGCTTTATTTAACATATTTATTTTTAGTAAAATTAGTACAGAACTGATATAGAATTAAGTAACAAAGTTTGAAAATTGATATGACATTTTGTATGCAGCCTGTATTCCACTTTCGTGCGGATACTCTGGATACTATTTCAAATAGGATTGATATAAACTAATTTCAAGATTTATCTCACATTTATCTCTTTTTTCATAAATAACAATAAGATAATGACATAAACATAAATTTAATTAGTTTTCAGCCGCGTGCATATAGCGTTATCACAAAATATAGTCTCTAACAGTTTTCTGACTTTAAACGGAACAAAATGCACAAGATATCCTAGTTTTTCTCCACAAAGATACACTTGGAGGTAATAAAATCGCGTCGCTACGCCGCGCGATGTCGGCCGGGCAGAAGCGGCAATAGATGGACGAAAGGGTTAGCTTCGAGATTAAAAGGAAGTCACCCCCTGCTCCTCCCTTCTCTTCCATCAATCACAATTATATCTTCTCTCTCTCCCCTGCTATCGTTCATAATTACTGCTCGTGACTTTATCCCGGCGCGGCGCTCGAAGCTGCTGGTCGACCAGCTTAATGTAACGCGAGAGAAAAAGAGGAAAGGGGAACATGGATGCTTGAAGCGAGATGAAACACCATAGACTTTTGGCACGGAGATTACTGTAAAACTCCCTGTCGGGGGTGGCAAGAATCTCAAGAAGAGAAAAAAAAGTTTCGACCCCTCCGGCCGTTGTTCTGCTCTCGTCGCGGAAACGGAAACAAAGCCGCTATATCTCTCTTTAAAAAAAAAAAAATCTCTGCGTCACTGTTTTCGAGCTCGCAAAATTTCTACTCGGACGAACTCAGTGAAATATTTTCTCGAACGCAATTGAAGCGCGATCGCTCGGATGCGTCCTGTTATGCAGTTCGCTTTCAGTAAATAATGTCATGGTATTCGATGACGCAGAGCGTTCGCGCGTGTACGGTGCATTAAACGCCACCGATGAACTTACGTCACATTAAAAAAATTGTTGCTGAGTACCCAAGGTCGCTTTTTTATGTAAGTTCGCTCGGGGAAAAAAAAATATCATAGGTAAAGTCTGTGCCGTCAGCGCTGACCTTTTTACGCGTAGAAAAATCTCGATTCTGTGATTCGTGTGATGATATTTTCAATTGACAATCAATCGAATCGAGCAATTAATGAGCCGACAACATCTAATTAATCTAGCGGTTTCGTGAAATTGCTATTGTGTTGGCGCAACCGCCGTAGGACCGACTGCTGTCGACAAACTTGACCTATCCGATTGCGCGCTCAGGAAATGGCACGGAAGCGGAAATGGGTCAGACATGTGATTTGATACAAGATGCGTATGATTTTGCACGTCGAAAGGTTGAAATCGGAATTAATTAAGTCTCTTGCCGAATTAATGACTCACACACACACACACACACACACACACACGCGCGCGCGCGCGCGATATATATATATGACACAGCAGCTTTTCTCTGGTTATGTATTCGGAGCATTTTTTTAAACAAGTCCACATCATTTGCGCGGTCCATGTGCTTCGCTCGTCATCTTGCGACTTGGTAGGGATCAAAGGTGGGCTTCCTCTTCCTGAAACGTGACATCTGGACGCCGTGAATCGACTCGGAATCTCGATTTAATCTCGCCGAGGCCCCAGATGCGAGGCAAACCGCTGTAAATTATCGCTGTAAATACCATTTGGCGTTTTTATCTACGCACAACGAGTATGAAAAGATACTCTACCTTTAAAAAAAAAAAAAAAAAATTATAATACTTTTACAATTGGTTTCCAATATTAAATTAATTATGGACTAGTGAATCATAGAGTTAAACGCAAGATATAGCACGTGAGATAAATTACGAATCAAATGTGAAATATTACACTTGAGATAAATTATAAAGTATTTATAACAATTTGAAAATTTCTCGCAAGTAAGATTTCTTTTAATTAATACATTACATCCTTCGCTCCATATATACACGTACGCTATCGCAGGACGACCTCGCTTCCCTGCGGAAGGCCCCTTACGTCCGTCGTTGGCTCACACACGCTTACGCGGGCGTGCATATAAACGGAAACCCTTCAAGTAGCCTACCATCCACCTCATGTGTACAGACACTTCTGTCACGCACGAGTGGAGGGAAACGCGTAAGGTACAAGTGCACGCGTATAGGCGCACCGCGTGTAGGTGTAACTCGTTGCACTTATGTACGTACATACGTACGTACGTACACCTACAATTCACCCCTCATTTCGCTGGACGCGAAGGGGTGCCGAAGGGGATACCGGGGTGGCAACTCTTGAGCAGGTGCGAGCGAGTGGGTGCGTTTCTCCATGCAGAACGGAATCTATAGCGAATCCGAGACGCACTAAATAGTTCCTCTCTTCCTTTCTCTTGAAAACGTGTTTTTCAGCATTTTCGTGTTCATTGCTATAACGTTCGGTATCTTCATAAAAACATTATACATGAGAATCACGATTTATGCATCGTTTCGTAACTTGCTATCGGAACGGACGAGATATCGTGAAATGTTTATGCATCAAACGCATAATCATTGTCAATATTATTGAAAATTACAAGCGACATTCTGCGTCGTATCAACGTTATGATAAGGACTTCGTAGGTACGTGAAAAGGGTCATATTACATTCTCCATAATATTTTCGCGTGAAATTTGCGCGTGTCTGACCTCTAGTTTCTCGTCATCCCGTTATTCAGACTTCATCCCTCTTTTTGAATTTCTCTTCGTCCTTTTCGAACTAATGCAAGTTGCGAAATCGAGATCCTTTATTTTACATCCTCTGAAATCTTTCCTTGCATTCTTTGAACATTAGTATATCCACCTTGATTAGTATCGCAATGCCGTGTTTCATGCAACATTAAGCAAAGAAGTCGATAAATTATTTAGTATAATAAGTCGTTATAACAAACAATCGATATTTGCCCATTTTATGTAATTTCAAATAATAATTTATTTCAAAGATTCAAGATATCTTTTAAACAATAATTCTTTTTTTCTTTACTAAACATTTTATGCGATTTGCGGTAAAATGATCATTTTTATTGAAAATAATGGAATCATAAACAACAAAGGTAAATGAATTGTCTTCGTTATTCATTCGCGTATTAATATCATGTAGAAAAGATTTGCTGTTATATAATTACGAAATTTTCTTCCGCCGTCCTTTTCTCATTGAAGTACTTATATTGTATAAATAATCTTAACATATGACGATACAACTATTTGTTTTAAAACATCCCCTAAAGTTCTCACATATTGTTGAAACAAAAAAAAATAACATTAATTAAAAACTATGTGTAGAATTAATAAATCTGTGATAATAGCGCGCAATTTCGCGATCTATCTTTGTAGAATGCTTAATGAATCACTGATCGAGGATGCTAAAACATAAATAAGAAATATTCGATGATTTTGTTATAATCAATAAAATATATAAAAGATTCGTATATATAAGTATTTAAATGTATAAGTATTAAAATACTCTCGATGCGAGTAATGATAGCGACATCTCTCGCTGAAAGATTTTCCATCTATTAAAGATTTTTCACCGCAGAGAAACGCATTGAGTGCGTTGACGCATTTTTCATTGACGCATTTAACAGAATTATGTTGTTCGTGATTCGCAATTAACAATGGCAATTAACGATAAACTGACAACGTGTATCTGCTTCTGTCTTACACCGCTGGTAATACATGTCGCAATACACACTTTTACTCGAGTACACATCGTTCATAGAACACTACATTATCGGTATCCACTTTCAATGCTGTTGCCAGGCGCGCTCTATGTCGCAGAATTACAATCGTGAAGAGAATAACGTGAACGACCGTTTAATAGCGCTTATCCCCTGAAATTAACCCTTTCACGCTAATACGACGTCGTACTCGCAGTATCCTTAGAAATTCGGTATGATCTGGCACGAGCAGCCATGTGGAAACCAGAATAAATCGGTGTAAAGTCGATTTCCGCTTCCCTCGAGTGCAACTAGTCTCTTTTGCACGAATTGTTGCTGGCATCTACTCTTGTACCCCTCCGGGATGGAGCATATACCGTCGCACACGTCATTCCTAAAAGCACAAAGAGAGAATTGATATTTTCTCATTCTCGGTCTCCCTTAAGTTCATCATCTGATATGATGGTTCTAATGTGACATAAAAACATGACCTCTCCTGAATTAATATCACTTAGAGAAAACGTGAAAATTAAAAGTAAATTAAATTAGAGTGATTTCTGTACAAGTATCGTGGCCCTGTGTTAGATTCCATTGTTAAGACAAAAAAGACAACACGAACACTAATTCTCTGAGCATACTTACAAACATTTCTCGCTTCTGACAAGCTGCGAATACTTGTTTTGTTCAGGAATATTAACAACATACATCCAGTTACCCTGTTTGTTCAAAGCGGCTCGGGGAGCGATATATTGGGCTCGTGTGGGACACAGAGAAATGATTTCCGAATCCGATTGCCTTTTTACTCGGTCGGCCTTAAGTTTCGCGTATCCCAATAACGGATTTACGCTGTAACTTCGCGGTGTTATCTTGTCACCTCGCGAATACCTATTATTTAAGACAAGGTATAAATACATACAGTGAGTGCAAAGAGTATACGTACAGGTAATCTTTTTTATAAAAATCTTTTGGAAAAAATAAACACTAATTAATAATTTTATACAATGAATACGTTCCGTTTTAATATAGAATAGAATTTATTTATCTTAGCTTACATTACCAAAAGGGACTTCCGTTCTAATATAAACAAGAGACCTTCGCATGTGTCTGATCTTAAAAGCTAAATTTCTCGACTGTACGAATACTTTTTGTACATCCAAACAATATTTTCATTTTTGCTTATTTTTAAGATAATACGTTTTAATTATTATATATATACATTTTAGATCAAATAATTTTGAAAAAGTTTATTTTATTTTTTGTGAATAAATTGCTATTTACTTGATGTTTACTTTTTAAAAATAAGATTTTTGAAAAAGGTATCTGTACGAATATTTTTTGCACTCACTGTATGTATATTAGGCGTATGCAAGGAGAAATCATCATTTTTAACTTCTCCGTGCATTATTTCATACCTATTCGTCAGCCACGATTGATTTGACTCAAATATGTTTATGGATTCTTGCGAATGAGCACGCTCGATTTGTCGTTGAATGTCGTGATGATATTTCAGCGTTACTTCCGGAAGGAAAGGATTTCTTTGCGAGTATGGCGGTGCAGAATATTTGTAACTGCAATTTGACAAATCAAAATTCTAACTTCGTATATTAATATCATTTTAGTTTGCTTGTATCATTGTCTTTTCATCTAATTTCATCTCATACAGTCTCATCTCTCGTACAGATAATATAAATAATTTGATATATGAACACGTAATAAGCTTTACCCATGATAACGACTAGTATTGGATGGAGGTCCGTACACTGGAGCTGGCTCTCTTCCAAAAGGAGACTGCGAGTATAATTGACTATCGTCTTGTCGTGGATAATCATAGCCTTGATTATAATCCGGTGGAGAACTTAAAAATGATAATAAAAAAGATATATGCAAAGATATCAATAACATTCAAATAAATGATTAATTGAGACGTATCTAAGCAAAACATTATGCCATTTTTTTAATTTTCCAAGTAAAAAAAAACTTATTTTCTTGAAAACTACTTCAAAAATTATCATAATATCTAAAGATATGAACAATCAGTCTCTGCACAAGATTTTAATTTTTAATTCTAATTAAAAAAAAAATCATGTTAAAATTGTTAAAAATTTAAATATAAGTCAAAGTTAAATGTAAATAAAAATGCAAATCAAAACGTTGCTTTTCAAATAAAAATGTCAGTCAAAATGTTGTAAGTCCAAGTAAAAATGTCAATTGCACAATGAACATACAACATTATGTGCGAACTCTCCATTTACAGCACTTTCCGCGCCAAATATGTAATAGAACATAATATTTACAATTCATAATATTTACATTTACAATAAAATAAATTTTCACAATTTTGGCACTTAAAATGTTTTGTTGTGATACGTCTCAATTATATAATATGTCAAGGTCTCTAATGATAAAAATGAGTAAGTTATTCGTACTTATCTGAGTCTCTTGTGTGTACAAGTTTCTTTTTACATATATATCACAATATTCCAGTTGTATTGAAAATATACCTGTAAGAGTTAAAATCGTCCCGGGATTCATCTTGCAGCGCGGTATTAAAGTCAAAGCTGCATTTGTCGACGAGAAACTTGATGAGTTGTCTAAAAAAAAAAGAAAAAGAAAAATATAAAGGAAAAAGAAAGAAACCGTTACCTCTACCGAGAATACAATGCGTTGATAAAAAACGGGTAATGCATTCTCTCGAGGATATTACATTCGACCTTTGGCCTCGCGCACGAGCAGAGGTCTTGCTGCAACGCGTATCAAAGATACCGATCATTCTGTCTCTCAACTGGACGACCGAGATTCGTCTCTCTTCCAGGTTGACAAAAGGTTATTTACGCAGGTGCGTTCTCAATTGGACATTGCGCAACTGTGTTAGGTCTGAGCAAGCATTAGCGAGGCGAGATGCAGTGTGTTTTGTTTGCGGCGAAATGACACGCGCGACGTCGCGCCGTGAGCGATAGCTAGGCCGACTTGAGTCAGCAATTTGATATTGTCAGTCTAATTGACCGTTACTCAGGTCTTTCTTACGCGCATATATAATTATCGGAAGTGACAGCTGTAGTCCCAAGTTTCTCCAGTTAAAATTATTCACCTTGCTACGGTAGGATCGTTGCAATTTATTGAAAAAAATCCTATCTTATTTCACTATATGGCGCTGAAAGATTCTGAAATTGCATGAGACAAAATACAATATTAGCAATATTTTCGAATGTCCGAATTGTTTAAAAAAAGTTTGTTTTGTACATTAAAATACCGCGATTTTATTTGTACACTGCCCGTTTCATTAATTATTTCCTGCAAATTTGTCCACAATCTTGTACGATTCGCGAATAGATACGAGTGTTATCCATTCAAATATTTGAAGTCGTTTCGAAAGAACGATTTATCTAATGGAGGAGAAAGAAAGAATCGGCGTTTTTAATGAGGCTCGATTTAGGACTATTATAATGGCCCAATAATTATCTAACAATGTATGACCGCGCCAAGGCCATGGTCATGGTACGCTGAGCAACGATCTCACGGACGTTCTTACATATAGTTGCCGCTCACTTTACGTAACTCATCCTAACAGAATAGAACTTAAGTATGAAAGTGCACGCAAAAATTTAGGAAATCGACTTACAGTCGACTTGCATATATAGCAGGAGAACAGCACAAGTGGAGGGTAACTAACGAACGCTCGAACATTTCGTCTATGATTCCATTGCGGCAAAGATAGAGTCTTGTGTTAGATCGCGCTTATTAAAAACGAGAAACAAAAAATCATTTTATGCTAAGCGAGAGTCTATCTGACATAAAAAATTGGTTGTGCAAGCCTATTAAGGCAAAACTCGATGCTTTCGAGAAACGGATTCTCACTTCAAAGGAAGAGAGGAGA
>Ga0157363_1006132_pt1 | contig 11286 bp, 12 predicted proteins | sample AttsexASBM1_FD_111477 | JGI IMG/M metagenome (GOLD analysis project Ga0157363, IMG submission 111477) | Fungus gardens microbial communities from leaf cutter ant in Ribeirão Preto, State of São Paulo, Brazil - Atta sexdens ASBM1 | ecosystem: Host-associated > Fungi > Mycelium > Unclassified ...
TCTAGCCAAACCGTACCTCTTCCGGCGATTACAATAAAAATCTCCTCAGATGCCCGCTTATAGCTCTCAGGATATTCGGTGCCCGGCGCAATGGAAAACCGTGCAATACTCTGCCTTGCAGAATTAAGAGCGGCACCCTGTCCAAGCAATTCCTGCATATCAACACCGCTCTTGGGGTGAATGACGCTCACTTTCGAAGCATCAAGATGCTGTGCATGGGCCAATGCCGGAGCGGACAAGGCTACTATCGAGACGAATAATGCTCTCATGGCTTAAAAACCTCCGTGCGGGTCAGTGCAGATATTTGCGAGCGGAATGCAGGATAGCTGCGGCTCAAGCTCGCACGATCCCCAATCTCGAAATCACTGTCGATAAATCCAGGTGCCATGGTAGTGCCAGCAACAGACCATCCCTCAGAACCAACAGGGGCAGACCCCTGCCATACACCTTCAGGCGCCACGAAAAAGGGATGATGACGATCGAGAAGAACAGTCTTCCCATGCCCATCGGGATACAAAAGCAATAACCGGATGGGATCTCCGCCGTAAAAATGCCAGACCTCGTCGGTTTTCAACCGATGCAGCGCAGAAAAGCTTTTTCGGGTTTCAACGTAGAGGATCGCGGTAGAAGCAGGATGCGCAACACCCGCATATCGTGATGGCAGGGAAGAGCCGGGAATGGTCTCTGGTGTTCGCAGTACCTGCGCAAACCATCCTCCCTCAACCGGCACTGGGCGCATGTCAAAACGCGCGATCCATTCCTGTGCATTATCCTGTGTACCGCGCGCATACGCGGCGGTAATGTTCAATGCACAGACAAGCATTCCAATAGCGACGAAGCGCACACTGCCCTCCTGATTATTTTGAAATCAGGATGACATGTTCCTGCCCATTGGCAAAACCGCGAACGATATTAGGCCGTGCGGATTGATCTGAGCGCTGGATATATTTCCCGATATCTCAGATATGCCTGACGATATGCACCATTGAGCGTACTATCCGGCTCAATCGATGCAACGCGCTCTGGTGGCGTGCAAACATCCTTAACGGATTCATTCGTAACAGCGATACGCGCCAGACGCGCAGCACCAAACGCCCCCCCCTGTTCACCATGCGCTAGTCGATGAAGTTTTACGTCCAGAATCGATGCTATGATGGATGTCCACAATGCACTTTGTGATCCACCACCGATCACATCTGCCTCCTGAAACGACAGCCCCGATGCTGCCAATCCCTCGACTGCATCCCGGAATGAAAACGCGACGCCTTCCAACACGGCCTGCGTCATCTGTGCACGGGTGGTGCTCTGTGAAAGCCCAATAAAGCCCCCCCTGATCGTACCATCATTATGTGGCGTGCGTTCACCCGAGAGATAAGGTGCAAACATAACCGGCGATGGCGCCTGAGGTGCTTCAGGCAACTCGGCAAGAAGCTGCGCCTCGCTCTTTCCTGCAATACCCGACCACCATGCCAAAGACGCAGCGGCAGACAGCGTGACACCCATCTGATGCCACGTGGCCGGAACAGCATGACAAAAGGAATGGATCGCCGCATTTCCACCAGGATAATAGGAATCGGTTGTCATCCAGACCACCCCGGACGTACCAAGCGAAATAAATGCATCGTTGGCCCGAACGGCACCAAGTCCTACTGCTCCTGCCGCGTTATCTCCGGCACTTCCGGCAAATACGGGACGTTCAGCCATTCCCCATCGCTGCGCGAGATCTGCGTTAAGACGCCCTGCGGCGGCTGTGCCTTCACACAATTCAGGCATATGCTGAAGGCGCAGCCCACAGCATTCGAGCGCTGCGTCGGACCACATGCGTTTTCCGGTATCAAGCCACAACGTCCCCGAAGCGTCGGACATGTCTTCGATCATGTCGCCTGTCATGCGAAAGCGAAGCCATGCTTTCGGCAAAAGTACATGACGCACCTGACTGAAAATATCAGCCTCATGCCGCGCCACCCACAGGACCTTTGGGGCCGTGAAACCAGGCATTGCAATGTTGCCTGTGATCTGTCGACTCTGTGGAAAGCGACGTTCAAAGACCGTACATTCTGTCTCCGCCCTAGTGTCATTCCAGAGCATGCACGGCCGCAGAACCTCGTTGTTACGCCCCATCAGCACCGCACCATGCTGCTGGCCGGACAGACCAATGCCCTTGACCGCACCAACTTCCCGCGGATGGCTGGCATGTAGCGCATCAATGGCGCTGCACGTTGCTGTCCACCAGTCTTCAGGGTTCTGCTCACTCCACCCCTCATGAGGGCGGCTGACAACCAGCTTCTCCGTGTGAGACGCAACAACCTTCTGCGCCTCGTCAACCAGCAAGACCTTTATGCCGGATGTTCCTACATCAATCCCGATGAACATAATCGCTCCGATACCCTGCAGGTGCCATGAAGTGCAGATCGCGCAGTACGCGTCTCAGGCCAACGCACATTACGTTGATAAGAAGCATTCAGATGTGAAAAACACTGCAGTCTGATCAGGACAGAAAAGGTCACAAAGGAAAATTATTCAGGGATGTGTCCCCAGAGACAAAAGCAGACGGTATAAATAGAGAAGCAACTGATAAAGCGCCTTAATCATTTCCAGAAAAGCGCGCAAAACCTCCAACATTCCTGATCCCTGTTTCTTCCAGAACAGGCACCATACACACGTTTCACCCCTCACGCTCAGCCGATACAAATTGAAAATACGATGCGATGAAGGGCAATCGTCCGGCACACAGCTATTAAAATCTGCTCCGCTGTATCACGCTCGCGAAAGTAGCGCCTGTTGTGGTGTAGCCCGCAGCCGGATACAACAGGGAAATCCCTGCCGCATTTTTTCTGCGATCTTATTTTGCCAAGAGGTTCCTGTGGTGTTTGCCCTGTACCAGATCATCATGATGCTGATTCAGGCCTTTGTCTGGGCTCTGCTGGCGTACTGCGTGATGTCGATGATGCTCGGTTTTGGCGTTCTGGATATTCGTAACAGGTTTTTCTATTCAGTCTTCAATACGCTTGCGCGGATTGTCGAACCTGTCATGACACCAATCCGCAACATCATGCCCAACACTGGCGCCATGGATTTTACACCCATGATCGTGCTGCTGCTTATCCAGTTTCTGGTGCGGCCTGCCGTAACACGCATTTTCTTCATGCTGGCCTCACACAACAGCTTCTGATTTATCGAACGGCGCGCCAAGCCTCTTCGAGCGCGTCAACCAGTTCAGCATGGGGCGCACTACAATATCCCGCGTGTCCAGGCGGCTGCATCGACACGCGCCACGACTCACCCGGTATCCGCTCAATGCTGATATTCCAGGCTTCGGGCAGGCGCGCCAGAACCCGCGTCATGCGCAGTTCGGCGGTCAAGGGTTTGGCGTAGTTATGTCCCAATCCACTTCTCCTGAAAAACCCCTGATATTCCGCACAATCAGTCCAAAAATGCTCTTCTTTAGGCCGTACCCCCAACCGTAAGACCGGCGAGCTTCAGCGTTGGCTGTCCAACGCCTACCGGCACACCCTGTCCGGCCTTACCGCAGGTCCCAATACCGGGGTCAAGCTCCACGTCAGAACCAATCATCGAAATTCGATTCATGGCATCTGCACCATTGCCGATAAGTGTCGCCCCACGCACCGGGGTCGTCACTTTTCCATCTTCGATCAGATATGCTTCGGAAGCAGCAAAAACGAATTTCCCGGAGGTGATGTCCACCTGCCCCCCCCAAAAATTCACGGCGTAAAGACCACGTTTGGTGGAGCGGATCATCTCCTCTGTGGTCGCATCTCCACCCAGCATCAGCGTATTCGTCATTCGGGGAAGTGGCGCATGAGCGTAGGACTCGCGCCGTCCATTACCCGTAGGATTGACGCCCATCAGCCTCGCATTCAGACGGTCCTGCAAATACCCGGTCAGAATACCGTCCTCGATCAACGTTGTCCGGCCTGTAGGTGTTCCTTCGTCGTCAATGCTCAGAGAACCACGACGTTCTGCCAATGTGCCGTCATCTATCACTGTAACGCCCGGCGATGCCACGCGCTTGCCAACCATTCCCGCAAAAGAGGATGTTCCCTTGCGGTTGAAATCACCCTCAAGGCCATGACCAACTGCTTCATGGAGCAGGATACCGGGCCAACCAGAACCCAGCACAATATCCATTTCACCCGCAGGGGCCGGTGCCGCATCGAGATTGACAAGTGCCTGACGCAAGGCCTCATCAACGGCGCCCTGCCATTTCTCGGTGGTCAGCAGGCGTCGCAGTTCATAGCGCCCGCCCTGGCCCGAGCTGCCACTTTCACGGCGCCCGTCCTTTTCCACGACAATAGAAACATTTAACCGAACGAGCGGGCGCAGATCTGCAACGCGGCCGCCTGCATCCGCCCGACGCATGATCTGCACGGCCTGCCACTCCGAGCTGATACTCGCGCTGACCTGCACTACACGGGGATCACGCCCGCGCGCATAGGCATCAATTTCGCCCAGAACGGCCGCACGCTTTACGAACTCCGTCCCTTCAAGGGGGCGCGAATCTCCGTAAAGGCGTTGATTGGTTTTCTGCGGGCCCGGTGCCATCGTAAAGCCGCGCCCCTGCCGCACAGCCCCGACTGTTGCAACGGCACGTCCGAGCGCGTCGCGGCTGATCTCATCTGAATGCGCGAAAGCGGTTTCCGTTCCGAGTACGGCCCGAAGACCAAACCCGGACGACGTATTGAAGCTGGCCGAACGAATTGTGCCGTCATCAAGACTGATGCCTTCACTCTCCCGGTACTCCAGGAAAAGCTCCCCATCGTCCACACCGTCCAGCCCGCGTGAGACAAGAGCTTCGGCATCCTCGCGGGTCAGGGACGTGTCCGGACGCTCGAAAAACAGGGCATCGGTGGTGGCAAGAGCCCCCACGGCATCAGCGGCTACGGACATGGTTCATTCTCCGGGACGGCAGGAAACAGTGCCCCTAACCTAATGCGGCCAGGAATAATTACGAGAGGGCAGCGCGGTTTATGTCAGGGCGGCACGCATACGCTTCAAAGCTTCTTCCAGAACATACGGCTGTTTGCAGAAGGCAAAGCGTATAAGATTTTGCGGCGCTTCAGGGCCGTTCGGATCATAGAACGCCGAAACAGGAATTGTCGCAACACCTGCATGCTCCACGAGCCACCGTGCAAACTCGACATCATTGCGACCGGCCGCATGTCGCGAAATGTCGGCCACAATGAAGTAACTGCCATCTGCTGGAAGTGTGCTGAACCCCAGATCATGCAGCCCATTCCTCAGCAGATCGCGACGCCCCTCAAGATCTGCCGATAGCTGCTGGAAATAAGCATCATCCATATTCAGCCCGTGCGCCACGGCGCGCTGAAGATTGGGCGCCGTAGCAAACACCATCACCTGATGTGCTTTGGCAATCACGGAGGCAAGAGCCGCAGGAGCCGTCACATATCCAACCTTCCAGCCGGTCAGAGAGAAGCTCTTCCCTGCGCTGCCGATACGCATGCAGCGCTCGCGCATTTCAGGCAGCGTCATGAGCGGAACATGTTTCACGTGAAACGTCAGATGTTCGTAAACTTCATCACAGATGGCATAGACATCATGTTCTCGCACGAGGTCCGCGATCAGATGCAGTTCCTGCTCGGAGAAAACCTTACCAGCAGGGTTCATGGGAGAATTAAGAAGGATAGCCTTGGTTTTGGGCCCAAATGCAGCCCGCAGCTCATTTTCCGGCAAAGACCAGTGCGGCGGCTGCAGTCGTACGCATTTCGCGGTAGCTCCTAGAAGCTTCAGCGCGGGCAGGTAAGTGTCATACAACGGTTCGATCAAAACCACTTCATCGCCCGGCTCGATAACTGCCATCAGACACGCGGCAAGCGCCTCCGTGGCCCCAGACGTGACAACCACCTCTGTGGCAGGATCAATGTCCAATCCGTAAAAACGCATATTGGACGCCGCCACAGCCTGCCTTAGCTCCGGCAGACCAGTCAGAGGCGCATACTGGTTACGGTTGTCCTTCAAGGCTGCAGCCGCAACTTCGATCAGTTCCGCTGGCCCCTCCGTATCCGGAAAGCCCTGCCCGAGATTAACGGCATCATGCTTCACAGCCAACTGAGACATGATCGTGAAGATCGTTGTCGGCAGCTCAGAGAGGTAACGGTTTGGAGACTTCATGATTGGCAGCGGCTCAACAGGTCAGAGGGATTACCCTCACCATTGCAGGACGGGGCTCCAGTGAAAAGCCTGCAATGCCGTCATTTTATGATCCCTGCATCTGCGTCCTGCGCTTCACGCCGCGCAATAGACTGCGCCCCAGGGACCGAAGCAATGCCACCGCCATTCCAACAAGCACAACGCCCACAACCCCCACGACAAACGCATGCATAAAAGGCAAAGGAACATACCCCGCTGGAACCAAGTTCGATGGCTCCACTCTGAACTCCATTGCGGCCCATCCCGCGCCCGCAGGGATATCAATGCCATGCGGATACATGATTTTCACGATCGGCAGGATCATCAGGCTGAAGCCCGCAACCAGCAGGATAAACACCGCCATCCCACCGAAAAACGCAATCACGCTTGTACTGGCAAGCCGCAACAATACCCACAGCAACCCTAGGGGATTTGACTGCTGTACGCCCAGCGCAAGTTCATGACGAAGGGTAAATTGTGCGGCAAGCTGTTCGGGCGAACCCAGTCTTCGCAGAAGACGCTGCACCGCAGCCTCTCCTCCGCGTGCCTGTGCTCCCACCTGAAGGCGGACTTCAGAGACGATCTGGTCGCGTTCGCTCTCCGGCAACGCGAGCAAGCCTCCACGGAAATCATGAAGATACTGTTCCACAGGAAGGGAAAGGAGGTCAGCGTCCAGGCAGAGGGGTTGAGGTACAGGTTTCAGAATCATCAGCTTTCTCCGCTTTGAAAGGTCTGACAGTTTCCATGCAAGTTTGGGGCCATCTGCCGTTTATGGCCGTACGAAATCGAAACATTCCTGCGAAAATTCATGCATTGGCGAAATTTCCCATACTCGACAATGCGACAAATGTCCCCTAATCGTTTTGCAGCCGTTCACACGATGCAAGGCGACAGATCGATGGCAAAGAAAGCCCCTACCCCCTCCCCTGCCAAACCGAAGGCCGCACCTGCGCGCCGTACCCCGGCGAAGGCTGCTGCTCCAAAGGCAGCACAACCGACCATCTCCAAAAACGCCCCACCGGCACCTAGCAAGGAAGCCGTTGCGCGCGTCTTTGAGATGATCCAGGAGCACGCGGCGGAATTCGTCGATCTGCGCTTCACGGACCCGAAGGGCAAGTGGCACCACACCACCCAGACCGTTTCCACAATCGAGGATGACACCTTCACCGAAGGCTTCATGTTCGATGGTTCGTCGATCCAGGGCTGGAAAGCCATTAACGAATCAGACATGGTCCTGTTGCCCGATCCGGCAACAGCCGTCATGGACCCGTTCTCGGCGAAGCCTCAGCTCATCCTGTTCTGTGACATCGTCGATCCGAAGACGGGCAATTTCTACAACCGTGACCCTCGCTCGACCGCAAAGCTGGCTGAAGCGTATCTCAAGGATGCAGGCTTCGGCGATACGGCCTTCTTTGGCCCGGAAGCCGAGTTCTTCGTCTTCGACAACGTGCAGTTCGGCACAGGCCCGAATTTCGGCACATACCAGCTCGACAGCATCGAAGGCCCAGGCTCTTCCATGAAGTCATACCCCGAAGGCAACATGGGCCATCGCCCTGTCGTCAAGGGTGGCTACTTCCCTGTTGCGCCAGTTGACAGCGAGCATGACCTGCGCGCCGAAATGCTCTCCACGATGGGCGAAATGGGCCTGCCGATCGAGAAGCACCATCACGAAGTCGCACAGTCACAGCACGAGCTGGGTACGAAGTTCGACACCCTCGTGAAGTCCGCTGACTTCATGCAGATCTACAAGTACTGCGTGCACAACGTCGCCCATTCCTATGGCAAGACGGCAACATTCATGCCAAAGCCGATCGCAGGCGATAATGGCTCGGGCATGCATGTTCACCAGTCGATCTGGAAAGACGGCAAGCCGACTTTCGCAGGCGACAAGTATGCCGACCTGTCTGAAGACGCACTGTTCTACATTGGCGGCATCATCAAGCACGCCAAGGCTCTGAACGCGTTTACGAACCCGTCCACGAACTCCTACAAGCGCCTGATTCCAGGCTTCGAAGCGCCTGTGCTGCTGGCATATTCCGCTGCCAACCGCTCGGCTTCGTGTCGTATCCCGCATGCGACCAACCCGAAGGCCAAGCGCGTTGAAGTTCGCTTCCCGGATCCAACAGCAAACCCGTATCTCGCGTTCGCTGCCATGCTGATGGCTGGCCTCGATGGCATCCGCAACAAGATCCATCCTGGTGAAGCCATGGACAAGGACCTGTACGAACTTCCGAAGGAAGAGCTCGCCCAGATCCCAACTGTCTGCGGTTCGCTCCGTGAAGCTCTGGAAGCCCTCAAGGCCGATCACGCATTCCTTCTCGAAGGTGGCGTTTTCACCCAGGACCAGATCGAGAGCTACATCGACATCAAGTGGGCCGAAGTCTACAAATTCGAGCACACGCCTCACCCGGCAGAGTTTGAAATGTACTACTCGGTCTGATCCGAACACATTTCGAACGGAAAAGCCCGGCCATTGTGCCGGGCTTTTTTTGTAAATTCCGCGTCTTTTTCAGGCCATTTCCCACGTGCTTCCGCCGTCTCTCCACAATTTTTCGTCTTCCATACTGCCCATGCTGGATATCGCTGGTACGGCGGTTTTCGCCATTTCCGGTGCGCTTGAGGCTGCAGGGAAACGACAGAACATCGTTACATTCATGTTCTTCGCGGCCATCACAGGCGTTGGCGGCGGCACCGTCCGGGATCTACTGATCAGTGCTCCCGTATTCTGGATGCACAATGCGACACCTATCGCCGTCTGTATGGCATGCGCGGTCGTGGTGTGGTTTACACCGGGGCGTCTGTGGTCCGAGCGTGCGGTAGACTGGTTCGACGGGCTGGGAATTGCTGCATATGGCGTATTTGGCGCGGCAAAAGCCATCGCCTACGGCATCCCGCTTCTGCCCGCAGCCCTGATGGGCGTTGTCAGCGCGTGTATGGGAGGCATTTTCCGCGACATGCTTGCGGGCGAACCCTCGATCGTTATCCGACCAGAAGTCTACGTGACGGCCGTGGCACTCTCATCAGGAAGCTACGTATTTCTGAGCGCTATAGGGCTCAACAACACCCTCGCCGCAGGAATTGCCATGGTCCTTGGCTTTTCCCTTCGGGCCGTCGCCATCGTACGCGGAACAGCCCTCCCCTCTTACCGGAAATAATTTCGCTCAGGACAAGAAGCTTTAGACAACAACGTCAAAGCCGAGATCCTCGACAACGTCCCGCAAGGCAGCAGGCTGAACCGCGTTGCCGTCATAATGGATGTTCGCCTGACTCGGATCGAGGGTGACTTCAGCACTGCTCACGCCTGGCACTGCATTCAGGGCTTTTTCCAATTTGCTGGAACAGCCCGTGCAGGACATGCCATCCACTTTGAAGATTACGGTATCAACCACGATAATTCCCTCCGCATAAAGCCAGCCTCACCTGCCAGCTCAGGAAAGCAGGAAGCCACACTTCCTTTGCGAAGGGAACCTCGGTTTAATTCTCAGTGAGCATTGTGGTTATAAACGTTTCCAAACCGGTTCTCCAGGAACAGGTCGAGCGGAATATCCTCTTGGCGGACAAAGCCCTTCGTGGGGATTTTTCCTTCTGCAAGGAGGTCCAGAACGGCGCAGATGGAACCAGCCGTGGTGATCTGGATGGCCGTACAATCGACTCCCATGAAATGACGCGCCTGAATGGTCCGCGCCAGCGTCTCCTGACGGAGCTGACCGTTCTTGGTGCCCGTCACGGTAATAAACACCACAACGACATCCTGCGAAGTTCCGGGAATGGCATGCGTGAAAATATCGTGCAGAATGTGCCGACGCTCTGCCAGCCGCAGATCAGAAAGTAGAATCTTCATGATGTCGCGGTGGCCGGGGTAGCGCATCGTGCGATAATTCAACTCCCGAACCTTGCCGTCATAGGTCTCACAAAGTGATCCCAGACCGCCAGACGTGTTGAACGCCTCATAGGCCACGCCATCCACACCAAGCGTCTCATACCCTTCCATTGCGGGTACCATCGCGCGTTTTCCTCCGATGATGGCTTCGCAGGGCTCAATGTATTCGTTAATCAGCCCGTCCGTGCTCCAGGTCAGATTGTAACCCAGCGCGTTTGACGGGAAACGCGGCAACGCACCAACACGCAGACGGATCGTGTCCAGCGTATCGAAATGACTGGCCAGATCATGCGCCGCAATAGAGACAAATCCCGGCGCCAGACCACATTGCGGAATAAACGCACTGGACGCGTTTTCAGCAAGCGCCCGAACATCGCGCGTAGAGGCGACATCCTCGGTCAGGTCCAGATAATGCACACCCGCTTCAGCCGCGGCCTTGGCCACGTTACGCGTCAGGTGAAAGGGGGCTGCGGAGAGCACTGCAAACTGGCCTTCAAGGGCGGAAGCCTCCAGCCCCTGAGCGATATCGGCCTCGCGCCGCGCAATATCCGCAGGAAGATCGAGCTTGGCCAGATACTGGGCATCACGATCAATGACCGTCACACCATAGCCTCCAGAATGCAGGAAACGGGCCATCGTTGCGCCAATCTTACCCGCGCCGATCACTGTGATTTTCTTCATACTGGAATTTTCCTGATCCGAAATAATCTCGGTTCAGGACACCGGTTCTTTCGCCGTCCTTCAATCGGCACGGCGCCGGATACCGATCTTTCGTGACGGCAGAATGCCGGTTATGGTCGGCACTATGACTGATTCCGATGATCGCGCCCTTTTGGAACTTCTACGTAAAAATGCGCGCATTCCCACTGCCGTACTCGCCCGTAGGCTCGGTATTTCACGCACCACCCTGCAAGGAAGGATAGAGCGGCTGGAGCGCAACGGTATCATTCAGGGCTATACTTTGATTGAGGCCACACCACAGGACCCCGTCCGTGCGCATGTTTCCATTACCCTGACACCAAGGCAGGTCAGTTTTGTAGAAAAAAGCCTGCGAAGCCTGCCCGAACTTCGAGAACTCCATGCCGTCAGCGGCATATCGGATCTGATTGCTGTCCTAGGGGCTACCAGTACGGAAGCCATCAATCAAGCGATTGACGATATCGGGCGCATAAATGGTGTGGAGAGAACCATTTCTGCAGTCATTCTCTCCACACGATACAAATCGACCTGATTAATCA
>Ga0157363_1006133_pt1 | contig 11286 bp, 5 predicted proteins | sample AttsexASBM1_FD_111477 | JGI IMG/M metagenome (GOLD analysis project Ga0157363, IMG submission 111477) | Fungus gardens microbial communities from leaf cutter ant in Ribeirão Preto, State of São Paulo, Brazil - Atta sexdens ASBM1 | ecosystem: Host-associated > Fungi > Mycelium > Unclassified ...
AGTGGTAAAACCTCTATTACCCTGAGCAGAGGTTTCAGTGTTGAGACACTAACAGGAGTAACTCCGTCATGGAAGACCAAGTTGAATAGGAGTATTCCTGCCGTGGAAGATAGAATACCCAGAGAGTTGTAGCACTGCTATAAGACATGTTGTGAGAAAGGTAGCTGCCATGGAAGGTAGGCTTGTATGTTTTTAGAGGTGGTTTCACCGCAGGGACATTGTTTCTGGACAGGTGGACTTGTATATAACAACTTTCCAATACAAGTTTGATTATGTGAATCCATCCAGTTGTTCATGAGATATTAGCAAACAAAGATTTTAAAGTTACTGATGATCTGATATCTCAGTTGTTTGTTGTTGCTTTTATACATCCCACATATGTGCAGATAGCCCTTATTTGGGGCTTTCCAGCACAATTTAGTTTGTGAAAATCAGTCCACTAGTTGTGGAGATACAAGCTGAATGGAGTTTGTAACACAAAGTTGCATTGGAAAGCACTCATCAAACAGTTTCTGATGATATATCATATTAGCCTAACATCTGCTATAACAGATAAAAGCTTTACTAGGTACAAGTTTTGATTATATGATGGAAATAGCTTGTGTATAGACTACTACTCTTTTATATAAATACTTCTATATCTGAGAATTAGGTCTCAGACTTAACAACATCATTTATCATCAATTATTATCTTTTCATTATTGACATTTTTATTGATCTTCATCATCATTGTTATTATTATTAAACTTCTAAATCACTTCTAAATCTCTAAGAGTACATTCAAAATTTAGATATCACAAATAAGTAAGTAGTTAATTTTGTGATAAGATAATTTGACCACATTAGTAGAGACTACTTCATCAGTTGTTATGGTATGCTCAAACACTTATATTTTATTCTGACTTTCTTTTCCTTGATTTGATTTTTCTTTTTCTTTTATATTTTGAACAATGAAGAGGCATGTGACCACAACCACATGACATGACATATAACAATTATGTCAGAGGCCTAAAATATTAGAAAACAGATTAGAAGAAGTTAAGATATATGTTTATAGCATGTTGTCTTTATGGTATACTTATAGCTGACACATAGACTTTAGAGTAGGATTATTTATCACTAGCACAGACCATATATTTATTGTATAAATAGTATAGCAATGCATTGGAGACTTCTTGTCGAGTTTCCTTGTAATTTCTATGAGACTTCTTACTTATAAGACTACTTAATAACTTATTGACCATCTTAGTTAGGTAGTTGCTATAACATCAATGGTATATGGACCAACATATTGGTCTACTAGTTTGCTCACTAGTCTTTTTGAATACCAGATCTTTTGTACTTAACATTACTTTATTGCCCTTTTTTCATTTTTCAACTTTCTTTCTTCTCTTATCTGCTTGTTTTTTCATCTCCTCCTAAGCTTTCTTCAATGCCATCCTAGCTTTCTCTTGTACATTCTTCATTCTCTCTGCAAACTCCATTATCTTTTCTACTTTTCCCATCCTCCTAATATTTGTCCCATCCTCAATTCTCTACTATAGTTCACCATAAATAGAGAAACTTAATGTGTCTTATTGTTCACTACAAACTCTGTTGTTGCTAACCATTCTAGCCAGTCCTTTTGTCTATGATTCACAAAGAACCTGAAATATTGTTCCAACTCTTGGTTTATTCATTTGGTCTGCCCATCTATTTGTGGATGAAAAGACATCAACAACCTTGTTTCAATTCCCAACATTCTATTCAGCTCTTTAGTTAACTCTGCTGTGAACTGAGATCTCCTGTCTAAAGTTATACTTTCCAGTAATCCATACAACTTCCACATATTATCTCTAAACAACTGTATTAATCCTTCTACTGATATTCCTTCTGTTGTTGCTATAAAATGGGCCATCTTTGACAACCTATCACAGACTACTAGAATCATATTCTTTCCAGCTACTAACAGTAACTTCATAATAAAGTCTAATATCAGATATGTTCATAGTCTCTCCAGTACCTCATTTACCATCAGCTTTTCCACTGATACCTTTGTGTAATTCTTCATCCTCTAACACATATCACAACTATCTACATATTTTCCTACATCTTTTGTCACTCTAGACCACTAGTAATTCCTTCTCACCAACTCTGTTATCTTCTACCTTCCACCATGTCCTGCCACTAGTATATCATAATGCAACCAGATTATCTCTATTCTCAACTTCTCATCTTTTAGTATATATACCTTTCCTTTCTTCAATACTAAATCTCTTTCTACCTACCATTCATCTCCCCTCAATACTTTTACTCCTGTCTTTTTCATCCCTTTTACTACTCTAACTGCCTCTTCATCTTTTTCCCTAGCTATTTTTACTAATTTTTGGTTTTCATTGTCTTTTTCTACACCTACTTTTCAGTCCAGTTTTCTACTAAGTCCATCTGCTTTTCTTATCCTAACTCCTAGTACATGCTTCAAAGTGAAATTAAATCTAGACAAATATAAGGCCTATCTAGCCTGTCTTCAATTCAACTTCTTTACCTTCATAAAGTACTTCAAGTTCTTATAGCTCACCTAGATATTGTGGCAACCACTAGTCAAGACAATAATAGACTACTAAGTAAACTTAAAGACAAAGTATCTTATGGAGATCACAAGAGAGCTCAACAAGGAGTCTCCAATGTATTCCTATACTATATACTAGTACATATGGTCCATGCTAATGATAAATAACTCTGCTCTAATATCCATACATTTGCTATAAGATAAATATACTGTTGACATATACCTTGATGTCATTCTTCCAGTCCTTTTTCTAGATTCTAGGCCTATGACATTATGTCATGTGACATATCATGTGATTGCAATCATGTACCTCTTTATTGTTCAAGAAATAAAAGAAAAGAAAAAGAGAAATCAAATCAAAGAAAATGGATAAAAATTAAATTAAATTAAAATAAAATATAAGAGTTCAAGCATACAATAACACCAGACCTCAAACTTGAATTTAGTGCCTTCTAACAAATGCCTCCAAGCCTCCAATCCTCTGATTACTGCCAATATTTCCTTATTATGGATTTCATAATTACACTCTGTTTCATTTAATAATTTAAAAAGGTAGGCCACTAATCTCTATCTTTCATCTTCACACTGTATAGACAATACCCCTCATGTTACATAAATATAATGCATCTACCTCCATTCTCATCTTCTTATTCAAATCTGGAGCTATTAAGATTGGTTCTATAATGAATCTCTTCTTTAATCTCTCAAATGCTTTCTCCTGTTTTATTTCCTATTTCTACTTCTGTTCTTTCTTTGTTAACTCATGCAATAGTCTTGCTATATTTATAAAATTCTTTACAAACCTCCTATAGTAGTTAGCTAGTTCCAAAAACTTATTTATTTCTTTGACTGATTTAGATACTAGCCAATCCAACACTGCTTTGATTTTTTTTTCTCCATATTTATTCCTTCTAGTCCTATTACTATCTCTAGAAAGTCTACCTTCCTAACCTTCCACTTATACTTCTCTAGCTTTATATTTCTTCCATCCTCCTCAATATTTCTTCTACCAATTCATTATGGTCCTTCTTACTTTTTGTTTCTACTATCACATTGTCAATAAAGCTCTTCACCTATATTAATCAAGTTTCTCAGTAGCTCATTCATCATGGTCTGAAATGTGGCTGGTAGATTTATCAAACCAAAAAATATAACTATAGCCTCAAATGACTTTTTTAGTGTTGTAAAGGCCATATTTTATTTATCTCCCTCCTATTGTTGTATCTCTATTTTAAATCCAACTTCATGAACATCTTTTGTCCCAATATTCTTGAAATAAATGGTAATGGATAGTTGTTTTTCACTGTCTACTCTTTAAGATATCAATAATCTTGTACCATCCTTTTTTTTCCATTCTTTTTCCCTACAAAGAACAGTTATCATAGTATGCTTAAACTTTGATATTTTATTTTATTTTTATTCATTTTTTTTAATTTGATTTTTCTTTTCTTTTCTTTGGTTTTCTTTTTCTTTTTTTTTTGGATGATGAAAAGGCATGTGATCATAGTCATATGGTGTGTCATATGATATGATGTTATAGGTCTGGAACAAAGTAAAATAAACTGGAACAATGATGTCAAAGGCATAGTTACAGCATGTTTGCCTTGTGATAATGATATGGTAAACTCATGGGTGATATATATATGTTAGAATAAGGTTATTTATTGCTAGCACAGACCATGTATCTATTGTATAAATAGTGTAGAAATGTATTGAAAACTCCTTATCAAATTCTTTTATAATCTCTATGAGATACTTTACCTATAAGTTTACTTAGTGTACTATTAGTCTTCTTTGACTAGTGGTATCTACAATACTAGTGTATCAGACTTACAGAGTTTGGACCCAAGTTTCTTTTAATCCTCTTTTATTCTTTTCTCTTTTCTTTCTTTTAGTTTCCACTCTAAGAACTGGGGATAGAGTTTAGCATGATGTAATAGTCACAAGTTATGTGGTAGCAAAAGAAGGACATAGAAGGTTCTGGAAAGATGATGTTATACTGTATATATAATACATGTTGACCTTAAGGCAAACACATAGTCATTTAGGGTAGGCTAAAGTAGTAGTCACATGGACCATGAGGTTTTACTATATAAGGTAGACAATCCTGTACAGAGTTCTCTATCAAGTTCTCTTGTATTAACCTAATACAAGGTTCATTCACTTGATCAACCTAAGGTCTTGAGTTTGTAACACAGTGCAGTTTGTAGTGATTTTGGTAGTTGAATATATCTTCCTTATCTATTTCTGAATGAATTCTCTCACTTTCTCTCTTTCTTCTCTGGATAAGAGATAAGTTTTTCCTTTCTTTGATACAAACCTTTTTTTCAATTCTATTGCATGGTCTCACATCTTCCTTATTGGCATCCTTTCACTTACTTTCTTCCCAAAAACTTTAATCCACTTATAGAATCATTCTGGAACCAACTTCTTTGCTTCCTCCCCTGATATTGTTACTTCTTCTTCATTCCAAATTTCCCACTCTTCTGCTGCTTTATTTATTTCTATTGTCTTCTCTTTTTTTGATTTTTTCTTCTTTTTCTTCTTCTTTCTACTTTTGCTATCATAGTTTTTCTTGCTTGGGTCTCCACATTCTTCAGAATATCTCATCATCTTCACTTCTCCTATTCTCTAGTTAATCTTGGGATTGTGATGTATTATTCCCAAAATTACTTTCCACTTCTGTTCACCTATCATATTGATCTCTATTCTCTCCTTATACCTCTGGTAATATATGTTAACCTTCACTATATATTCTATTGGTCCTTTTTTGTTGAATGTTCCATTCACATTTCTTATATATATCGATCTTTCAATCTTCTTTAACTTAAACCTTATCTTCTTTGCAAACTCTGAACTCATTACTAGCCCTATTACTCCACTATCTAACAGTACTTTTACTATTACTCCTTCTTGTATATCTATCCTCTCCAATCTGATCTTTACTGTTACCTTCCTTAATAATTCTTCATCTGTTTTTTCTTACTTTTACTGGTTTTTATTTACTTTCCACACTCTTCTTCTTTTTTACTTTCCTCTCCCTTAAAATTGTCTTCTCATCTTTCTTGCTTACAGATTTCTCTCAGATCTAGGATACTAGCTTATATTACAAAAGTAGCTAGTATATTGAATCTATTGTAACAGTCTAGTTAAAGACTACCAGACTCTCCTTTTTTTTATATATTGTTCATATTGTTCCTATACTCAATTCTTCTCTCTTGGCCTATTATATCCCAATTTCTACAATTCTATACAAGATGGCCAAATTTTCCACAACTATAGCAATTCCTCCTCCTATTTACATTCATTACATAAGGATCCCTTCTTATTCCTCCTCCTCTTGTTCCTTGCCCTTATAAGAGATTTCTGATCACTACTATATTTTGTTGTAATAATCACTAGTTAAGATAACCAATAAACTGCTTAAGTAAACTTAGGAATGAAGTATCTCATAGGATCACAAGAGAACTCAACAAAGAGTCTCTAATATATTCCTATACTATATATACTAGTAATATATGGTCTGTGCTAACAATAAATAACTCTATCTTAAATGTCCATGTGTCTACCATAAGTGCACAATGTGTACAATATGAGGTAAACATACTATTGACATATACCTTGATGTTATTCTTCCAGCCCCTTTTTCCAGGTTACAGGCCTATGACATCATGTACCTCTTCATCATTCAAGAAATAAAAGAAAAAGATAAACCAAAATAGATTAAAATAAAATAAAATAAAAATAAAATATAAGAGTTCAAGCATACCATAACACATTTGTTCTTTCCATCCCTTTTATTAGAGTAGATTTCACTAGCATCCACTGTACCTTCTACCTTTTAGACCACACTTGAGATAGAGGTAGCTGTGGTCTAAATCTTTCTTGACTACTTCCCAAGCCTATTTACTTCTGCTCCTGATTTCTACTTGCTTTTCTTTCCCTCAATCTTTCTCATTCTCTTTAACTCTCTCTCCAATGTCTATCTAGATTAGTAGCATATTTGTACTACTACTCAATACTAGTTAGAGTTCTTTCTGCTTCTATTAACTTGCTTCTTATCATATCATTCATCTCTCTCTTAAATTTCTTTACTAATGCTCTTTCTTTGTATTCACTCCTTCTAGCTATCTTTCTAAATTCTTAAACAAATTTTTCTATAGTCTTTCCTTTCTATTCTACTTTTTTGAGCTCAGCCACTTTGACTGACTTCTCATCTCCTCTACTGAATTTCTTTTTTCATTCTATCAAAAATTCCTCTGCTAACTCAAATTCTACTTTTCTAGATTCTAAATCTTCCAACAAATTCTTCTTCCACATATCAGTAGATTCCCTCTATACATATGATAACACTCATTAAATCTGTTCTTCCACTGGTGCTTTTCTTATCCTCGTTCTCAAATATAATCTACATGCCATTATGAACCCTGCAACTTTGTTTGTCTCTTCACTAAACATTGGTAGTTTGGCTATCTCTATATAGAACCCTGTGTTGGACCCCTTTGTATTCTCTCTTCCTATAATAATTGCTTGTAGTACTGCTATCTACTCCTATTGTATCTTTATCTGCTCTAAAATTTGGTTGACATCAAGTTGACTCATGTTGTGATAAGAAGAAAGAGAATCAATAGGTAGTAGTAGTAGTAGTAGTAGTAGTAGTAATAGTGAGGAAGAAGTGTATAAAGATAAAGAAGAGGTACCAGTACTAGTCTTACTCTCAGACTCATATTCTAAACTTGAAGCAATCTCTGTAAGTGTTAATGGGCCCTTTTTTTATCCCACCTTACATTGTCTATTGACTACTTAAGCTACTGACTACTACCTTGGAAAAAATGTAAATAATTTTGGTCTAAAAAGACTATTTTACTCTAAACAAGATCTTAAGAGCTCTTGTCATTCTCTTACATATACTAGTCACAAGAAGACTAAAAGTATAGAGCTAATAATGGAAGAATGTAAAGAATACATCCACACAAGGTTATTATGCCTATTAAGCACTAGTAGACTTTGATACAAAATAAACAGTCAAGCTTTCCCTATCTAACTAGTGTATCTCTTATATCTAGAGCCCAGAAATTTTTCTTGAATAAATGTGGTGTTATCTTTGGTTAAGAATAGTAAGAGAATAAGAAATAGAAAGGACTCTGTGTTGAGTGATTTCAAGAAAGAGTACCAAGTTCTAATATTATAACTTAAGTCTTTGAGTAAAAATAAAAGACTATTTTTGTATTAAGTAATACAAAAGAACTTGATAAAGTTCTAAGTACAAAATAGTCAATCTTATATAATATAGACCATAGTTTGTGTATATACTACAACTAACCTATCCTAAAGTATATGTATGTTAGAGTTATAAATAATAGACTTCATTTTATTAATTTATTTTTATTTTATTTTTATTTTTACTTTATTTAGAGATAGGACTTAGTGTGATGTCACTGTCACACTGTCACAGTAACAATCAAATGATCATATGTCATGATAGAAGAATGAAGAAGATTTTTGAGTAATGATGTCATACAGTATATTTTATATATGTTGGCCTTAAGATTTACACATGGTCTTTAGGGTAGGCTAGATATAGTAGTAGTATGGACCAACCTAGTGTAGTATATAAGATAGATATATTATACTAAGAACTCTATTGAGTTCTCTTGTAATAAATCCAATCCAAGATTTACTCTTTTGACTTTAACTCTAAGTCTTAAAGACATAACAATATACTTTTCATAAGACCAATATCTTATTGCTATGTTATATGATGTCATCTATTCCAGAACCTTCTATATTCTTCTTTATGTCATGTGATTGTATGATCTGTGACTATGACAAGTATCACACTTCTGTCACATGTGACATCATCTCACACCCTTTATCTATATCTAAAATAAAGAAAAGTAAAAATTAAAAGTTAAAAATAAAATTGGAATCAAGTCCACTGCTTACAACTCTGACATTCAAGACTCAAGTTTTGGCAAAGTAGTAAGTTTATTTATAAAGACTGGATACAATATCTATAGTGTTGGTAAAAGCTTTAGATAGTATGATATAGGCCTAACTTACTTCTCTACTGTATAAGGACTGATGTAGTAGTGAAAAAGCTTGGCTGAAAGATAGATAGTATAAATATCCAATACATCAAAAAATACTTTTTTACTAGGATGAAAGATAGAAGCAGGAATACATTATTATTTAGCTCTCATTTGTTTTATAAATCTTGTGATGTCTTTTATTTTTAACTTCTGTTGGGATGGATTAAAGCCTATTTTTAGAAGATAGCTAGTATTGAGTAGAAATGGAAATTGTTAAATAAACATATATATATAGTTATTTTATTTATTTTCTTTGATTTGATTTCTCTTTTATTTTTTAGACAATGAAGGGGCATGTGACTGTGGTCACATGATGTGTCACATGACATAATGTTATAGGTTTAAAATCTGGAAAAAAAAGCTAGAAGAATAATATCAAGATGCATATTAACAGCATGTTTATCTTATAGTATATATATAGACATTAGAATAGTGTTATGAACTAAAATCCTTAGAGTGGGATATTAGAACAACTCTTGTATGAAGTAACACAAGAAAACTCAATAGAGATCCCTTTACAAAGTAGTCTATCTTATATACTACTACCCATGGTCTGTGCTTACTACTGTGCACCCTACTCTAATCGACCATGTGTAGAACATGAGGCCAACATGTGTTATCTATGTTGTATGACGTCACTTGTTCTAGATCCTTCTACTAAGTTTTTCTACGTCTCGTGATTTGTCTTGTGACTATGCCATCAGATTGTGACTGATGTGACAGTGTGACCGATCAAACCTAGCCCTAGTTATTCTAAAAATATAAAATCAAAAAGAAAATAACAAATGAAAGGAAAAATAAAATAAATCAAGTCCACCTTCTTCGATCTTGACAAATAGAGCTATTTATTGTTAGTACAGACCATATGTTACTAGTATATATAGTGTAGAAATACATTGGGGACTCTTTGTTGAGTTCTCTTGTGATTCCCATAAGATACTTTGTTCTTAAGTCTACTTAAGTGGTTTATTGGTTGTCTTAACTAGTGGTTACTACAACACTAGTTACTTTATCTCTTATTTACAAATAGCTAGAGATACTGGTTAAGTTCTTAATTAACTCACTCTGTTTGTTCATCTAATTGGGAGTGCTATGTTGTTAAGGATACAATCTTAATTCTGAGAATACAGTAAAGTTTCCAGGTGAAAAGAATAATAAACTAAGATTTATAGTTTGAGACAATATGAGTAAAATAGCTATGAAGCTTTCAAAAATAATATTAAAAAAACCATATAGTACCCTTTGCAGTATCAGTAGTATAAGTCAGGATAAAGTGTGTAGTCTTAGATACTAAATTTATGACTGTCATTGTAGTATTACTATTAGAGCAACTGTGTTAGAGTATGGAACAATGGACTTGATTTTATTTTATTTCTCTCTTTTTCTTTATTTCATCTTTTGAGTTTCTTTTCTTTTTCTTTATTTTGGACTTAGACAAAAGTGTGATATGACATTATATGTGACACAAAGAAGATTGTAGAAGATCCTGGAACAGATAATGTCATACAGTATGGTAATAACATATTGGCCTTATAGCCAGTATATATACTTTAGAGTAGGTTATTTGTAGTGTGTACACAGACTAAGATCTGTAGTATATAAGATAGACTATTTTGTACTTGGAACTTTATTGAGTTTTTTTGTGTTACTTAATACAAAAAGTAGTCTTTCATCTTTACTCAAAGACTTAAGTCATGACAAACTAAGTGAAGTCTATAGGAGTATACAGAGTTTACAATCTTTAGATATTGAGATAATTAGAGAATGATAGTGACTAGATAGCTAAAAACTCTAATGGAATTATCTACAAGATTATTTAGAGTATAAAATGACAATTGCTGAAGTAATTGTAGTAAATAGAGTTTAGAGTATGGATGAAGTAGTGTTCAAATAGCATAATTTATAAAGTTTGGTATCTCAAATAGCTAAATCAATATTTCAGACTTTGCAGTAAAGTTTAGAGTTAGAGGCAAACACTGTGGGCTTATAGCCTAGTTTAGAGACTAAGGCATAAAAGAGTCAGATATTAGGAACAATTCACACTCACTGGGAATATCTATAAATATAGTATGAAAGACAGAACAGATGACATAACTTAGCAGATCTATAGATAGAAGTAGACTCAGAAGGAATGCTATATAGATAAATAATCTTGGTTTCAATAAAAAACATTATACCTAGCTTAACTTCATCATATGGTTATATTTCAGATGGAGATAGTTCAGATAAGAACTTAGGATGAGTATAACACTTAATCCAAGTTGATGATTAGACTAAGAAACTATATGATGTTTATCATTCTTAAATATAAGAAGTGTCTTTTTTGACAATAATATTACTGCATATACTCTGAGTTGTTGAGCACTACAAAGATTGTTTTTCATTTTGATTTGTTTTTCTATTTTCTATTTTTAGAACAACTAGGGTTAGGGTTGATTGGTCATGCTGTCACATCAGTCACAAGATGATGGCATAGTCACGAGACTTGGGAGAATTTAGTAGAAGATTCGAGAACGAATGACATCATACAACATGGACACCACATGTTGGCCTCATGAACTACACATGGTTGTTTAGGGTAGGGTGCACAGTAGTTAGCACGGACCATCTGTAGGACTATATAAGGTAGACTAGTTTGTAGAAGAG
>Ga0157363_1006134_pt1 | contig 11285 bp, 4 predicted proteins | sample AttsexASBM1_FD_111477 | JGI IMG/M metagenome (GOLD analysis project Ga0157363, IMG submission 111477) | Fungus gardens microbial communities from leaf cutter ant in Ribeirão Preto, State of São Paulo, Brazil - Atta sexdens ASBM1 | ecosystem: Host-associated > Fungi > Mycelium > Unclassified ...
ACGTAACGACATGTGTCAGTGAAAAAGGTAAAAAATGTGAGCGACGGTATTTTGCGGCGACACGATTTCGCATGGCGATTTGTTTTACGGTCACGAAGCGGTATCGTCGAACAGCACGGTGCGACCGCGAGTGTTGATCGTTCCCTCGGAAGTTGCGTTTGCTACCCACAAGAGAGAGAAAAAAATGACAAACAGAGCAATGCGGGCGGACGCTGTGGTTTCATTACGCGGGTATTTCATTCCGCTGTTTTGTCTTCGCGCGCTCGGCGACGAAATGATTGACGATGAATATTTATCATCCGCGATAATAACTCATCGCATTTCATCGATATATTTATGGGATTAGAAACTTTGGGCTTTTCAAAGTGAAAGATATTGGCGCGATACGTCACGAGAAACTTTACGATAAATTAATTTCTCATATCTATCATGCTGCAAAAAGAAAATTAGAAAGTCTTCCAAAAGCATTGATATATCTGTTGGATATTGCGTTGTTTAATATTTTAAAAAGATTTTATGATATTTATAAATAATAAAAGTCGAAATGACATATTTATGTTGATACTTGTAATATTTATATCGTTTTTTTATATCCTATTTTCATAAGTCAATAACCGATAAATCTAATATGAAATTATTCTGACGTTATCAAGCTTATCGGGTTAATGATTCTATTAATTTATTTATTCAAGACATGTCAATTATTGAGCCGTGCTCGCCTTGCAGAAAAACTTGAGAAAAAAATATACCAAACCGGTATAATAGGCATGAGATCAACTATCTATATTGCCCGCATTTAATTTATATATACTTATATGTGTATTGCGTTGACGAGAATATAACGAGTTGCTATATCATAGCAAAGAGGTCTGTTAATTTTTCCCTTGTTATTGACTCACTGAGAAAAAAATCAAAGAACTCATTAAAAGATATCGATATATAAGTACATGTATGTTTTCTGTAATTTAGCATCTCTTACACACATGTATTATTTCGTAAAATAATAAATAAAATGTTTATAATAGTTTAAAAACCTTATAATGTACAATAATGATAATAATTAATTTAGAGTAATTAGAAAAAAACTAATATAATTAATAAATGTTAAGCATAGTGTTATTTTTTTCCTTGATATTTAAGGCATCTTCATAGGTAGCTTCATTTAAACAAACAAATTTTTTGTTCATTTACTTTTTGTAAATGGAACGAATGATTTCTCTTTCTCGAGAATTATGATTCTGAATCGATAGCAACGATACTTATCGACAATCTAAGGAAAGGAGAAGATATTTAAGCCGATGATCGTATTACACGAATCCTAGATAGAATATAAGAGTTGAATAGTTAGCACCGTTCATATGTTAAAAGTATACTTCCGCGTTTGGTGAAACGTACCGCAATCTGTTCCTGTAGACAAACTTTTACACCATTAATATTAATCTACGTCATTAACTTGCGAGTGTTCGAAGAATGTGCGTACACAATAGAGAATCAAGATGATGGGTAACAATTTAAAGTGCTTGCTAATCGTAAGACAATCGAGTCTTTAATCATTATAATAAAAAGTCTTAAAGAGAAAATCTGTTCCTCATTATTTAATTATTCTTTGATACCTTTACTATTTATTTCATTATTTAATCTTCATTTTTTACGATTATTATATCAAAAATTGAAATCAACACACAAATACATAATTATATTATGAAGTATATTATTACTTATTCAGTGCGTAATTAATATAATAAAAGAAGTCTTATTAAATTTCAAAATGAAATATTTTAAAATTTATTTTTTATGTTGTATACATTAACGTTATTTGCAATAATGATTCATGATTTTTTCATTAGAGACCGCACCTAACTTAAAATTAATTAAAGTTTTTTCCTGGTAACGTAACTTATGACTTCTAACAGTTATAATTCGCAATATCGTTACTTTTACTGAATAATTTGGGAGGAAAGGAGATTTCTAATAAATTCTGCTATATATTATAAAACATCTTCCGCATTTGTAACTTGTGCACATAGACGAAATGTACTTGCATGTGACGTAAGAAGCTACTGTGTAAATATTTTGTTTAAATTGCTTTTCTTGTTATAAGGTGTAGGCTTTAATGATACTAATTTACATTTTGATGAACAGAGAATTATCATTTTCTGGATATATGTATTAGGAAAATAGGATGACTCGTTTATTTCTTTGTGTCCCGACATGCAAGGTGAAATATGGCAATTTAAGACTTACCTACTCTTATTTCGAAATGGAATCATCGAAGGTGATGGATATCATTATTTTTCTGCTATAACTCTTGCGATTTTTATTTATAAGGTAGCATGCGGAACGATTACATTGATTTAACGTAACACGGTCCGATGCTAATAGTAGGAAATTATAATATCTCATAATTCTCTGGTTGCAATAAATTCGGATAATGCTACTGCATTTCGAGGAAATAAAGTAAAAACATTCAATTTGAAACATTAAATTTAACATATAACAAAGAGAAATTGCGTTTGATTTAAAGACCAAGCAATCACATGCTTCACGCGGTCTGATTATTATTTTTAATATAATATTTTTTGCAATACGTATGTATAATTATTCTTCCTTTATCTCGAAGTAATCTGAAAGTTAATAATAGTAGTATCAGTTGACCGAATATTACATCGTTCGTGAGAAATCCGGGCCAACGAAATTCAATTCGCCGAGACTAACACACAATTCGCATATTAATGTTTAATGCGTAAACCATGCTATTCAAGATTGTTACAGACACGTGTAATGCTGATTGCAACATCGTATAGACAGTTTAGTGTCCACTACTTGGCTAAAACGTTATGATTAAATTCGTTACGCCGACGATAAATACGTCGGTCAACATGCATCGTTTCATGCCATGGATTTCATGCCCGCATGAAATTTCCCTTTTAATACGGTCGGCAGTTTCCTATCTCTCGCAAAAGCAAAACCAACTGTGGTCAATACGGAAGACAATTTACGGTTGTACTTAAATCTCGCAGGCACTTAATCACGACGATTATGAGACTTAATGCAAAAGATATGGAAAGAAGAAAGTGCAGAACCTATGAAGATCTATTGTTTAACAAGAATGCGGGAATTCTCGGAACGGTTGGAAAATTACGCGTCACGGGCGACGGATGCATCCCATGTGGTAACGCCTCTTTCACTGAGAGAACAGCTGCTACTTTCCTCCACTTCTCTCGAGAGTTGGGAGGCACTTTCTTGCAAAATTGATTTGCTGCAGGTAATAAGACTATTTCATGGTAGCCTTCTGTTATGAAGGAGGTGATTTATAAAATACAACTTGAATAAAAAAATTCTATGAAATAAATACTGAAAATTTTTCTGATTTCTACAAAAACAATTTTTATATAAAAATCAGTGAAAATCGTTTCTCCGAAATCTTAGCTTTTTCTGCAATTTGAAAATCCCAGGAACTCTATTTCAAATTAAATGGCTAGCTGACGGAATTTAATTAGGACTCGTTCCTTTGGTTGCACCTGAGACTGCGGTAAGCGAGAGTTATAAGAGCGCATCATTTTCACACTATATCATGTAAAACGCTACCTGCAAGTGAAAGTACACGCACTAAATTCATTCTAGGACAAGCTCGTTTCTATGCTAGTATTACGATCCCGCCCTTGGCGGTAAGCCAAGCTATTACAAGAAGGAGGATCAAAGGTGTTGAAAAACGAGCATGCACGTAACTCATAACGTATTATACGCGTGAAACAACTCAAACGCGAAACATTTCAAATATAGGTACGTTAGATCAACAAAATTTCACGAGCGTTTTAAAGAAAAAAAATCTTTAGTCTATTAATAATTTGTAATTTGTGAAATGTAATTGTAAAATATAAATAATTGCAATTACAAAATAATTAAAAGTAAAGTTATTGAAAAAAATATAGTAAGAGAACTAACGGCTAAATAAGATAACTCGATTCCAATGCAAAGTTAAATATTGAATTCAATATTAATGCTAATATTACAAATATAAACAGCAGTGTGTACATATAAGTAGTAATTTGTTCTATTTTACCAGAAATATATTACTGGTCTTTCTACTACTATTTCCTCTTCCTATACTAGGAAGAATAATGTTCTCCTTTCCCCTTCGTTAGATATATGTAACGGGAAATATATGACAAGAGAATAATTCTAATACACATTGTGTTACCTGTAATCATATTGGTTTTTAGTGACGTTTTGTGAAAGGGTAATTTAAGAAAGTGGAAAATACTGTAAAAGGATTTATTCGATTGTCATGGTTGCCGAAGTACGATGCAAACTGTACAATTTTTCAAAATTGTTGACAAAAATAAGAGGAAACGATATATGTATGTGTGACGATTTTAAAAGAAAATCATAATTTAAAATAATAATAAAAATTATTTATAAAATTGTTGATAGATTTGATTAATTTTATAAATTTTAATAAGTTTGAAGTGTTTAAAAAATTAGAAAGTTTTTAACGTAGCTGATTATTATAGATAATTTAATAAATCTAATTTGCGTATACAAAATATCCTGAAATTCGCGAATCAAAATACCACAGTAAAAAAGTTCTAAAAAAAAATAAGTTCTTACAAAAGTATTTGTCAGTTAACGGAAGTCAGTTCGGAACAGTTTCTGAGGTATAAAACTAGCCAATTACAGATAACGGTTAAACGGTTGTCCGTGAGTCGGCACGTTCGATTATGAATACTATCAAGATACGATTCACAGACAGGCAGCCGTTTAATTGTAATTTATAATTAGCCAATTGTAAACTTTTATGTTTCAAAAACTACTATTTGAAATAAAAAATGGCAAACATGTTTCTAATCTACTTTTTAGGACTTTTTTTGCTGTAGTATTTTAATTCGCAAATTTCGAGACACCCTGTATTATATCAACTTATAATATTTTAAATATTATTTTAGCTTACTGTGTTTGCATCTTTATTCACAAATGATTATATGTATATGTAATTTCTCATTCAATAATTATTAATATCAATATTAATAATACCAATTATTATTGCTCTAATTAAAGAAAAGAGAAAAGTAATAAACTTTACAAAATGAAACAAATTCTGCGGTAACATCTGCTTACTTATAGTTATTAAATAAATAAAGAACAACTACAGTAACATTGTATTTAAAATAACGAAATAAAAAAAAATAACATAAAGAGATTAATTACTTATAAACCTCGGAAAATTCAAAGTAGAATTTGAAATAACATAAGCATCAGAAGATACAGTAGTCGATGTCATGATCACAGCAGATTTCTTAACTATATTAAAGATCGATTAAAATTTCTTGCAACAGAATCGTTTGTTCCACTTTTAGAAAGATTTGCCGGTCTCTTTCAAAGAAAATTAATAAAAGGGAGCAGAAAATTACATGCTTTGATCACGTTACGCCAAGATTTTTATTCTTTAGGCACACACATGTGTACACACACATATAAATCCGGTAACCACTTATGAAATCGCGAAGGGAGTGACACAATTGTAGCTTTCTGCATGCCATTCGCGCGCTCTAAATCCGTTCTGACTACGCCTACAATAAACCTAAATCAACATAGGCGTATGTGTTTATCTATAGGAGACCATAGAACGTATCTTTTTACGGTTTAATTTTAATTTTAAATATAATGTACAAAGTACACATAAGTGAAACATTTTATTCTTTACTTAGTTCCGCGCGAACTTTATTCGATTTTAAAACTCAATTTTATATATATATAAAATACAATAACTGTACAAATTCAAAGCGTTATAATAATGTTAACATCTTTTATATTTATATATTTATATCAATTGTTAGCGCAGATTCCTATTGCCTTGAATTTTTATAGTTGTTGTATTATATATATTTTGAATTGAAGGAATCTTAATTTTTATTCTTGTGTTTTATATATATATATATATATATATATATATATATATTTATTTAAAGATAAAAATGTAAAAGATTTATAAATAAATGAACATAATATACATATACAATGATATACAAATAAATTAAAATCATATTAAAAATTAATAAGAAAAACTTAAAACAAGTAAAACTGAAAACAAGTAATATTAACATAAATATCTTTCATAGCAACTAATTTCTTAATTTTTGCACGAAAAATTTGATTCTTCTTTCGGAACTGCAATATATTTTACACTATAACAATTAAAAATATATATAGACATAAAGTGATACTGAAATGATCGTTTGCTAATATATCATTAACGTCCCACGATTTAAAGTGTGAGCGATGGGATAAATCCAATGCTTACGAAATTAAAGTCTATGCACCGGAATTGCACGCCGCAACGTTACGACATTTTCACTAATAGTTTGCATAACCAGTCCAGATTATTAGTACCACTTTCTCGCAATTTATTTGGAAAAATATTATTCAAAAAACATCATTATCTCTCGTTATCTCTCGTTATGTTGTTGCGCATGATTTCAAGCCAATCCGACGCTAATCAGCAATGATCATTTCCATCCAAGTGTTAGCGCTGCAGTACATTTTATAAATTAGGTCAATTCATAATCAGCTGGCTTAATTACATAATTTATCATTTTTAATTCCTTTTTTACATTTTCTAAATTATATAAGCGTGTGCTATATATACTTTAAGCACTTCAACTTTTTCTGTATGTTGTAAAAACTGGCACTTGACTAATAATAATAAATATTTTACTTGATTTAGTGTTATTTCATTACTTGACGATAATGGCATCCCTTATACTGTTTGGCAATGTAATATAATATATATATATATATACATATATTTTTTAAATTTCATATACAGAGTGTCCCAGAATTTATCGCCAAATATTTATGTACTGATAGAGTGAACTAAATTAAGTCGAAAAAACCTATATCATTTTGCAATTTTTGCAACAGTGTTAACAACAAGATATTAATTACTAAAAATTATTAAAAATCGCCGAATATTGGTTTTCAATAATTTTTTACTATCAACTTTGTAGAGAAATAGTAAGAGACAAAAATTGTTTAATTTTTTTCTCATAGAGCAAGAATTTTTTTAGAATGTTTTATCAATTTTTTACTACTGCATTTTTTTATATTGGCAATTATTTTTACCAATATAAGAAAATGCGATACTACAAAATTCTAAAAAAATTTTCAGAATTTTATGAGAAAAAAAACAATTTTTATTACTTGTTTTTCTGTAAAGTTGATAGTACTTGAATAAAAAATTATTGAAAACCACACTGGAAGATAAAAATTGGCTGTTGCAAATTAGATGGTAAAATATGGCATAGCATTTTTAATTAGCTGCAGCAGTCAATTTTTGATTGCAGTAGTAAATTAAAAATGCTGTTATATTTATCTAACTTTTTTTTCAATGCAGCGATTTTTAGTAATTAATATCTTGTTAACTGCAATTGCAAAAATTGCAAAATGGTAGAGAACTTTTCGACTTTGTTTAGTTCGTTTTACAAGCACACGAAATATTTAACGATCATTCTGGCACACTCAATATATATAATATAACATAGATTACACACATACACATACACATATATATATATATATATATTTTTTTTATGTAACCTTATGTACAAAAAATCTTGAAGAAGATGTTGTAAGTGTAACTTGCAGAAACAAGAATTTCTGACAGTACTATTACTTTTTATGTATCATTTTATGTAACCGCCTCTACAACTTCGAAAAATTTTAACGAATGCAAAAATCAAGAGCGTTAAAATATAAATTGTGAGACAATTTTAAAATTAATCAAGATCAAAATGTTTTGGCAAAAATAATTTGAATTATTTCAATTAATATCAACTGTTTATAATGTTTTTATTTTATATTAATCTAGCGTGCGGGAAACTACGCATGACAATTCCGTTTAGCATTTTATTTCAAAACAGATGTATCTAAATTAAGTTAGAAAATCACCGTTAGAGATTGTCAAGGAGATCTTCTCAGAAATGACATTACTCTTGTTATGCATTACGTAACATGTGAACTATTTAAAGCTTACCGGACACGCCGGTAAGCCAACAAACGATTAAACGGCCCGGGGCAAGGCCGCAGACTTGTCTCGCCACGGGCTAGAAACTCGTGAATGAACTGTTACATAGTGTTTGCAGATTTCATTCGCTGCAGACGTTATCTCTGCGCGCATCTTTCTTCCCCGAAGAGGGTTAATCAATCTCTTCCATTAATTTGCATTTATCTAGTAGCTTGTAATTAAGACACATAAGTCAAAGGAGAACATTGTACGAGAAAGGATAATTATAGAAAAAGTCAAATTGTAGAAGTGATTTCTTTTTCCGAATCACTGCATTTAAGATTCTCGTTTCTAAATGATTATTCGACGCTATTCATTGTAGTTAATTGAAATTACCTATCTGTTAAAATCCTTTAAACGTTGATTAAGGAAAGTTCGAAATCTGGGACAATTATTCCAAATGCATCTTAAAGATTAAACTCCGTTCAATTAAACTCCGTGAATCAGAGCGATTCTTTTTCTTCTGTATCTTTAATTGCAATAGGAATTATTAGGTAGACAGCGGAGAGCGAACCAATTGTATGAACCAATTGTATGAATCAATTGTATGATTGAAAAGAAAGTATGCTTTACTTTATGACCGAACGCAAGGTTCGGGAAATAAGAACGTAGAAAGTCGAATCGGAATAGTTGTAGATATGTAGTTTTACTTTTACATTGAATCGGTATAAACAAGATTCTCATTCATTATTCGCCTCCAACGCAACGCTACTTCTACGCGAGCGATAAACTTAAAATGGAGCCTGGATCTGATTTCTTACTGATAAGCTGTTTATAAGTCTAACATTGTTGTTTCAAAAATTTATTAATTTATTAGTTATTTATTTAGAGCAAAACGTCGTATCGGGAAAATGTATTTCACGGACTACATGTAAATTATATATAACGTTAACGAATTTTCTAAAACTCAAAGTAAATATCAAAGTCAATAAACTGTCAGTAAAATCCCAAATTCTCTATTCTCTCGTAAAGACGCGTATGCTCGTTTTTGAAAACAATTTCGCACACATTGCTGTCGAGTTCTTCACAAACGTTGAAGATCTCACAAGATCTAACGGCACGATCTCACTAATCTAGAACGAACACTCTCGACACTTCGCGATTCCGCACGTATCGTCTTGCGGAAATAATTGAGACCTTTGGGAGGCCTGACTCTTCCGGTCTCGTCGGATCTCTTTTCGCTGTTGCGATTCGGGCGCGATGTTTGCTTATTCGCGAAGCATACGGTATCACAGACACATCGTACTTACGATCCTCATCTCTCTTTCTCTGGATCTCCCCCGAAACTGCGGCGAGTTGGAACGAGCACGTTCTCCGCGTTTCCCCGTGAACCGTGCACAGGTCGGCCGCCAACTGCAGTTGCACTCTCGTTAAGCGGCGAGTCTAAGAGTATCGCGCAACGGTGGTGTACCACCTGCCACGCGGGGGTACGTTCTCGGAGTCGCGGACTCGCGGATGGTAGGGGGCTCCGGAAGAAACGCCTACTACTGTGCGAATGTCCAGAGTAGGTAGCGGAGTTGGTTTCCCGTGGTGACGGTGAATCCTAGATGTCGGAGAACGTCTCACAGCTGCTGCCCGTCTTGGCAGTAGAGGACCGTTTGACTTCAGGTGGGGGCCGATCCTGGGACTTATATATGTCGACGTTGGAGGCCATCTGCGTCTGATTCCCTCTGTCCCCCCCTCATGCGCCCCCGCCCGAATCATTACCCTCCCAAGGGGCGCGAGCGATGGTCAAGGTGATCTTCGCTAAACCGCGAATAGGAAGTTGTTCGAGAACAGCTTCGCGAGAAAGGCAAACGTAGCTCTTTATGGATCGTCATATGATCAACTTGACATTTGATATTTTTCAGCTAGTCATGACGAGGAAGCAGGAAGGATGCCTTTGAAAAGTAACGAAAGTATTCCTATATATAAATGTACGAATTATGTCTTGAAATTAAGTAACTAAGAATGATTACTTATGTAATCCAACAATGTTAATGTTGAGAAATACGCAACGTTAATAAAAAATACAATAATTTTATTATGAAATTTAGATTATATTTGTAATGCTGTAATCATATTTTGAGTACGTAACGAAAATTTCAAATTAGAAAATTTCGAATATTAAATTCGAAACCAAACAATTTTTGAAAGTTTTGGAACCTTTGAATATATTTCAAAAATTCAAAATACATTAAAAATCTTGAAAAAATGTTAGAGGTTTCAAAAATATACTTTTTTTTTATTAAACGTTTTACGTCAATTTACGTTATCATTTTAGTTTCATTTTTCTTTCTTTTTATACATAAGAAATTTTATTTTTATATTTGATATTTTATATATTTGATTCTAAAGAAAGAGATGCTTTGAGACTTTTAAATATTTTTAATCTTAAAGCAAATCAGCTCTTATATAATTGAATTGTTTAAAAACTTTGAAAGGAAGAATTCGAATACCCATGAGACAACATACGCATAAGAGAAAAGAAAAAGAAAGAGGAAGGAAGAGATCCGCTCAGTGATATAATTGTGGAATAAGAACGAAAAAGAAAATAAGATTGCAAATTATGATTTATCTCGGCTGAGTCACAAGTACTATTTTTTTTGTAACAAAGAACTTTTCTCTCGCCGCTCAATCATAGAGACAGCAAATTATCTGGCGTAATCTTCTATGGCAAAATAATGCATGCAAGTACTTAATGCATGTTCCAGACGTCTCAATGCCTATCGCATCATGCTCTCGATCGGAATCCGGATCTCTGTTCCGTGAGTGCGATATTATGACGTCAACCGGTATTGCAGAACGTTGTCTCAGTATGCAAATATCTTATCTCAAACTACAGAACGCCCTCTCTTTAAAGCGATCGATTACAGGCGCGTCTTTAAATTCTAAAATTATTATTAAAATATGATATCCTTTTTCCTATCAGAGCATGATATTCTTTCATGTATTCAATCATTAATTTGCAACCACTGAATTATACGCCTGATATGGTTGTTGAGCTTAAGTTATTCACCGGATCTAAGAAATAGAGAGTGACAGCCGCGTTTGTATAATTGCTTGTTAACATTTACAATATCAATTGATCACATAATCATTATTGTAATACCGTATATAATTCCAATATAATTGACAGTTTACGAAGATACAGCAATATACTATTCCCTCAAGATTCCTCGTAACTTCCGATATAAAAAAAATTTCCTGTATGACATCCGCGCGTGTAATAATTACGGTAATA
>Ga0157363_1006137_pt1 | contig 11283 bp, 1 predicted proteins | sample AttsexASBM1_FD_111477 | JGI IMG/M metagenome (GOLD analysis project Ga0157363, IMG submission 111477) | Fungus gardens microbial communities from leaf cutter ant in Ribeirão Preto, State of São Paulo, Brazil - Atta sexdens ASBM1 | ecosystem: Host-associated > Fungi > Mycelium > Unclassified ...
ACGTTTTGAATTACAGTATATTATGTTTTCTTATGTACTTATGTTTATTACATATATATCCACAATAAATATTTGAATATTTTTCAATTTCTGTGATCATTTAATCTAATAATTAAATAATTAGGTATTGCAATAATTAGGTATTGCTAAGGTAGTTCATACTCATTTAGACTTATTCATCAACTTTGATGAAACAGTCCTTCGCGGTAAGGCAATTATATTATAGAAATGAAACCTGGATATGACGAAATAGTTAATAAACATTTTCTTTTATTTTGAGTAGAATTTCATAGTTTCTAATTTGTAATTAATATACAACAACAATTGAACAATTAGATTTTAGATATCTACCAAGTCAATGAAGATAAGAATAAGTTGAGGGTCACAGACTATCTAACTGGTGATAATTTAAAATATGAAAACATTACTGAAAATATCGATAGTGTTGGAAGTAAATTTACTATATTCAGTTACCGTTGAAATATAAATGTGATGGAAATGAATATAAATATGAATATCACTTAGATTCATATTATTTCTATTATAAGTAATTATAAGAAAGAGATGTTTTTAAACAATTACAGATTTCAGATTAAAATAAATATTTTATATGTATGAGGATTTATCATATTTTGCAGTTATAAAATTCAAATTGAGTATGAAACACTTAAAGACTCTCTTGCATTGTATTGGCTACGAAGTGACCAAACTTTCGATAGCACACATCCCTTTCTAATAATAGGGTAAATTATAAATAAACAATAAACACGAATTCTATGTGTATAATATTGATAACAATGCATTTTTAGTTTACATATACCAGAGGCATATGTAAATATGAAATTTCCTTGCCAAGATTCACAATCTGTCAGATTTATATATACTTTTGAAGTAAGAATTTAAATATAGTTACTTACATTTATTTTATATTTATTTCCTTGTATTCGTACACATACAAATACACACATATGCAATAAATGCCTAATTAGTGGTTATCATTTGCAAAAACAGTGTAACGTTACTATAGAAAAACTGATATAAACTTTTAACGAAGCAAAAAATATGTAGAAGAATATAAAAAGAAATTATTATAAATAAAAATTTTTAATGATCTTATCTTATACATATACTGCTTTAACTAATTACAGAAATGTTATTTATGCGGTTTTTATTAATTTTACATTTTCTAGATTTCCGTACCAAAAGGTTTCAATGTTATAATAAATGAGAAAATTAAAAGTATAATAAACATTAAAAGTTACATTAAAAGTGTAATAAACATTGAAGACCAATGCAAACAGATATTTTTTGAAACGAAACCATATACGATGGTTATTATGGTTGGTTCATTAGAAAGGATAAAAAGTGATGTTATCTTATTCCATAAGATAACATCACTTTAGGCTGAAAAAGAATATATTAACTAAAGTGAAAAAGTAAAAATAGTAAATATTAATAAAATACTCACTGCCAAAGCTTTATGTCCTTTCCATAAAGGTGACAAAGGTAAAATATCAACTAATACCCACATTCTAAAATAGATTGGTGTGTATTTGACATCATGAGATTTATGTAATTTTCACTGTGTTGATTTTAACATCAACACTAACATGATGTGAACATGATGCTGGATTATAAAACCATACCATAAGCGTTGACATTATCATCAGGAATATAAACGCCATGTTGATATTAATATTAATATTAATATTAATACAAACACATTAAAAATTATATAAAATTATATAAAATTATAACATATTAAATTCATCCGATATTTTTAAAGTGTACTAAATTATATGTACATATAAATATTTTTTAAATGATTAGCCTTGTACTCAGATAGCAAAGCGTGTTTCAGCAAAATCGTACAAATCTGTGATTGCTTATGATGCTGGCAACTTGCCATAGATTTGTCTTCAACGATTTCGAATATACCGACATTGTAACAACATACAAGCAACAATATGTATATGTATGCCAGCAGTTTGTTAATAAGATAACTGTATCAATGTTATCTCTGATGTCGGCAATATGACAGAATTGTATGATGCTACATATTATTACGGCAAAATTATAGCAGTAGTACGATTTTTGATAAAGACGATTTTAAAGTTGTCGGCAAACTGCTGCAAGTTGCTACTCAAAGTTGTCATATTGTGAAGGCAAATTGTCTACAAAAGAGGACTTAGTTGCAATTCTGGTAGCAATTCGAATGAATATTTCCATTCATTTTTTATTTATTTATTCGAATATTAGGTGTATTCTCACTGGGCACACTAATTAACAATATAATATAATTCGATTCCTTTAAGTATTAAAAAAATGATTAGAAAAGAAATTATTTTACAATGTATTTTATAATCCAGTTCGAGATATCATATATGTATAAATAAATAATCACATTGTAATTATTCAGTCTATTCAACTTTTACTTTTCTTATTTATTCATTATTATTTTAATATTCCAAACAGTAATACTCTTTAATCATTTTTATACATTTATAAGACAAAAGTAAGTGGAAAAGAGACGTACGTATGCTAAACTATATAATTAAAAAATTCTAAAAAGTACAAAAATACACTATACTTAAAACATGTACATCTACATGATTATAAATTATTTTTCATGATGTGAAGAACAGACAGAAACTAATAGAAACTATGAAAATAAAGTATATACATATATTACATTTATTTATATTTAAAAAAATATTTAAAAAGACAAGCAAGAATGTGTGTACATCTGACTTCTTCATTATTTTAAATAATTTATTTATTATATGGATATCTTTATATACCGTTACGTTGTCATATATTGTTATAAAAACAATGAATTGTGCTCATAGTAATTTAATTAAATAAAAACTTTATCGAGTAAGTTTGATTTGTCAAATCTATGAAATACATGAAAGTCACAGCCGATGTGAATACTATCTGATAATCTAATAAACAAATTAATAATAATAATGTTATTAAACACAAGGAAGAAATAGCATAAGAAGAAGAAGGAATTTACAGCTTTATATTTAGAGCTAAAGTTTTATACATTCAATTGAAGGATGTTATGTTCTAAAAATTTAGTAGGATATAAAATTTCGAAAATTATTCGAATTATTTCGAAACTTTATATATATAATTTAAAATTTCATCAAAATAAATGATTTTCAAAATTTTTGAAAAAAAAAATTTTTTTTCGTTTAACTTTCGTTTAACTTTGACACTATATATTTTTCAAATTATGCCGTTTCAGACATATAAAATATAAATCGTACGTATAAAGTTTTCTTTGAATTTGTATAAAAAATCACAAAACGAATGGTTTTGCTGAAATATTAAAATATTTATTTATAAATGATGATAAAAATAAATTTTATTAAACTATCTAAATGATTGTATATATAGAACATTCAAATTGGTTTCTAGAATGTCAAAATTTTTACAGCATTGCTCATCATGTTTGAATTTCGAACATAATTATTACTATGATCTATACAAAATTATATTTTCAGATCTCTATATCTATCTAAATTTTTAGATATTTTAGATTTCAGTAAAATTCTTTTCGTGTAGAAATAGCGCATTCAAGGTTCACAAAGTACTTCGTAAAAATAGACAATATCGTATCAGACGTAGTATTGAACATTTTATATCCAATCCACAATAACCCGAATCACGCGATAATTTCCAATATTGAACGCGACTGGTCCATAAAAAGAAAACCTTTTCGTGTAATATCGTGATTGTTTTCTCCAATTCCGCAGAATAGTGCCAGCTGAAAAACAGTATACTTATTTTAGAGATTGCGTTTATAAATTAAAAGCTTAATTTTATCAAATCTTACAATATTATCATGTTGTAACTTTGTTAACAGTAAGAAAAATTCAAACAGATTAAAAAATATCTCAAACGAAAAAAAAAAGTAAATTTAAAATATTCCGCGTATCTGGTTACTTCTCTAAAATTATTTTATTTGTTAAGTAATATCGCCATTGAAAAATTGAAAACATTTTTCAGGTTGCTGCTAGCCAATTATTAATTTACTACTAAATGGCTCTATCAATTTTTTAATGGAAAAGTTTTAGGAAAAATGTGCTGATTTCATCGATCATCGACGGCATCGCGTCGTATAATGCTCGAGAGCAAAACTGTGATAATTAATTAATCAGGCAATTTAAATGCGCGTACTTTGCCGTAGCGCTGCCTCGACGCATACTTGTTGCATTCCCCATTGTATGTCAACGGCATTGTATCATCGACTGGAAAATATTGATTTAATGCAGCTTCTACGTGGCCGAGTCGATGGACGTCATTAGCTGCCTTCACGCGACGAAAAATCGTCGCAATTCACAACCACAAGATATTAATTCTGAAATCATTATACGCGCGAGCCTGTCACAAACAGAATAAGCAGGAATAAATTCGCTTTGCGTAAAACATAAAATCATTTATTTCTACAGTTTCTATTAAATATATAAATGGTTACAGTTAAATTAAATATTATTATTTAAATTATTTTTGTGTGATCATTTTTACTATCAAAAATATAAATAAAAGGCTCTATTTCACCGTAATTGTAAATACAGCAAGATAATTTTAATGTCACGTTTAGTTAACTGGAGATAAGTGTCGGTAATGACTGTTTATAGAAATTAAATGAGAGTTTATTATCGTATGAATTATGAGATTATAATTTTAGTATTTTGCACGATTATTGTAAATATATTCGTGAGTAAATCATAGAGGATTAAACATAAATAATGAAATTAAATTACTTCTTTCTTTCGCTTCGTCATATCAGTAATTTATGTAAATCTAAAACAATACTCGTTAATAAGTGTCTATATTTATCCTTTTCTATTTTCTATATATAAATGATCGTATTTACAAATTGCATTCATGAATTATTATTATATTTATTACTGTCTCTTTAATTTATAACCCAATTTCCACAAAATGTATTACACAATTAAAGCTCACAGATTGTTATTGATCATTCATTCTCCGCAAAACCAGTGAATTTGCATAACGGATTTATAGAGAAATAATATACGTGCCAGAATTGGCGCATATCACCTGGAAATGTATAGACTGTTCTGGATCTGATTCTGCGTGCAATATCGTACCGTCAACTAATTAAAATTAAAATTTCACGCGCGTCGCGGCCGAGTTTTTGGCAGGTCATACGGATGAAATTGTGGTATGAAATTCTAATTTCAATTATTCAAAATTGCTCGTCTCTCGCTGTTGGTTTCGCTAAAAGACGCCGTTGTGTCCTCTTTTGAATGCATCTGTAAAGGCTCTCTTAATATTTATATTAAGTCAAAGTCAGCTAAAAATAAAGTTTTTATCAAAACACAAAAATAAAAAAAAATGAAAAAAACAAAAGAAATACTACAATTAAAATATACTGTATGTAAAGTACAGAAAAAATATAATACTATAATTGAAATGTACTGCTCGAGTATAGAATAATTAGGATGTCATCTAATTTTTGCCAATTTTTATGAACTTTAATGCAAAAATAAATTTCTACCAGACAAGAAGAGATTAAAAGTTAATCATTCGAGAAAAAAAAATGATAAAATGGAGATGAAGATCCTTTCCGAATGAATTGATCTTGATATGTGTTGTCAAGGTCATGATCCTGAATGAAGATTTTAACGGTTGTTAACTCATTATAAAGTTATTATCAAAGTTCCGAAAAATATATTACTTTTAAGTAGATTTCGCTTCGCATGGAAAGTCAGACACTCTCTCTAAACTTCTCCTTTAAATAGAAGGGGAGATGGCGTGAACGTCACAATAAAGAATTACAAAATTGAAAAAATTACATCCATTTGTAAAACTTATTTTGTTAATAACTTTTTAATGAGTAACGACCGACGGTCGTTAAAACTTCTTCAAGATCACTCAAGATTATGACTTTGACAATATATGTTAAGATCATTAGGGGACGATCCTCCCATCTTCATCTTTACCACAAGAATTAATATTTAATATTCTTTTTAAATTAATTATAGAAAAATATGTTCCTTCAAATATAAATGAATTCATTTTAATTAACTTTATAGCAATTAGAAAGATAATTCTCTGCTTATTCTTTTATTTCAATGATACGACATATACTTTCGTTCAACTGACGATCAGGTCGACGTGCCAGACGAAGCTTCATTATTCATCTTCAACTCGTGGCTAATCTTAACCAATTCATTTCCCATCCATGCGACATGACGGAAAAGAGTGTTTTCGTGCGCGGGCCGACCGCGAATATAGTCCCGATGTAATTTTCGCGCTGGCCTCGATTTCAATCCGTCTGTCGCGTGCGAATTTGGACGGCGAATAACGTCACTACGATGTCGTCAAAGCAGGCAAGTGAATTATTTCAAAGCGAACTCAATGCGATGTAAGCTATGAATGATATTGAAACGACTACTAAATCTCATGCAGAAAATTTCAAATACGCGCAATACGCATGACGAATAATTCACTCTTACGATTTATTATCAGCTTTTAATCATTATAATTAATATTATAATAAATCAGTTTTATAAAAAATAATAATAATAATGATATTAATAATCTTTATTATTATTATATAAATACTGATCAGATACAAAAAAAAAATTAGAAGATAAAGTAAAATGCAAGAAACAAGTGCCATAGTATGATTTATTTTTTATTTATTTACTTTATAAAGGAATGCATAGAGATCAAGTTAATTGCCAGAGAGAGAGAGAGAGAGAGAGAGAAGCAATAATAAAATTTAATAACTTCGATCAGATCTGCATATAATGTACTATGTCAATCATTATAATTAAAATCTTTTAATTATCTGTCAATTTGTGATATCATACACTTCAGTTTTAATTTAGGATTGTGTTTCAAAATCGACAAATAATCAGCGCGCAATTTGCATAAACTAGAAATTGCCAAAATTTAACGCAAAAAAAGTATTATTAAGCATTAAGATCCATTTTTATCAAACGTGATTCTCTTTACTTATTTTAAAATCTTTTAATTTTTATATTTTTAGATTGTTTCATCACTTGGATATCGAACGATCGAAATTCTATTCACATAAACTTCACAAAATATATCGTGAGGGAACATCATAGACAGATTCCCCTCAAACTGCTTAAAAGCGCACGGGGAATATGAATAGTTTTTAAAGGAATAACCCGATATGCGTCTGTTTCCCATCGTTGTCAGACGCACATTCGAATTCGAAAGAGCGTGTATCGTGATGGTCTTTGAAGTGGTGGCCGGGTAGGTGGCGGACCAGAGGGTGGAAGACGAAAGGACGCAAAGGATGCCCGATGTCTGCATTTCAATGGGGCGTCTCCTCTTAGGCGGGACTCCGAGGGATACACGTGGAAACCGAGATGCACCTCCCGCTTTCTGCATACATATATGTACATGCATGTACGTGCGTCGATGTATTTGTACGCGACGCGTAAATACGCCATCGTGAGCTTGTAAACAGCATATTTTCTGACTCACTAGCGCAGACGTAACATGAAGCGCATACTTAGAATTCAGTATAGCGCTTCTCTCTCGTTTCGTACCGAACCTTGTATAAGTTACCCTTTCGATCTCTGATCGACTCGATGCATCTGTATGACATATCGAATTACAATGCGTCCGAATATTCAAACGTTTCTTTTGCGAGGATATATCGCGTTTCTGGAATGATGAGCAATACAGATCCAAATAGATATGTTTGCTTGCCCCTTCAAAAAATAAATTAAAATGAACAATTATTATATGTGATAACATTTGATAAAATACGTGAAGCGCAATTTAGATAGAGCTATGTGTTGAAGACATAAAGAACTGCAGTTATAAAAGAAATTCAGTTTTTATAGATTACCGAAGGTAATCATTAATAAAATTCTTGTAAGAACTTGTCGTCATTAAATTTCAAAATTGTTTAAGAGAACTTAGTTCTCACTCTTTGCAGACAATATTAGAATTTTATATCATAAATTGTTCTTGTACGAATATATTGCAAATATATTATAGCGAAATGTATATTGGATGTAAAATGAATGTAATTACATTTCGAGTATTATAAAATTGTTACTTTTTTATATATACATATTTAAATTAAATAATGTATATATAAAAAATAAAATCGTTAGTATTAAAAAAGAAATGTAAAAAGTAATGAGAAAGGGAATTGGAAAGTTACTTTTTAAAAATAATAATTTTTTACTTTCCGTCTTTTAATGCTGAAACAAGATCAATCGAAAAAAATTTTGCAACATTTTTTGTTTAAATATTAAAAGCAATAAACAGCAACTAGAGTTGTGTTTTAAATTTACTGTAGCAGTTTAATGATGAAAATGTTACAGTTTTACGTTACATGCGCTATAGATTTTCAGTACAGATATCAGTCAATTTTGGAATATAGGCTAGATTGATATTTGAAAATATAATTAAAAAAAAAATGTTTTTTTGGATCGTTAGAACTTCATAGATAATGATATTTCAAAATAAATTTATACATATTTATACAAATTTATACATATTTTCTATAAATCAGATGCAAATGAAATTTTCGGTCTTGGCACACAAACCAGTTAAGATGTATTTCTTATAATAAATTTTGTAGTACGTGGCATCACTTCCATCAAACCTAAAGACTAATATTAAAGTTTATTCTTATGTTAATAGTTTTATGATTGATATATAACATGATAGAGATGTTAATACATTAGAGATGTTAATCATAGAGTAATTACTAAAATGGTCTTAAGTAAAAACGAATTATGATACTCGCCGAATGATTAAAGATATAAAAACTTATGTCATAAATAATTATAAACAGGATTATACATATTTATACAAAATATCAATTAAATACGAATAGCAATCACAGTCAAAGTAAGATGTTAGACTATATAATACATACGTGTATATATATTTTTTCTTTACACAAATTTATCTTAGAAATATGACTACGCGCCGATTACTTTCGGATTTTCAACAATCAAATTTTTTTTACAGATTTTAAGATATTGGTACATCAAATTAACAATCTAATTAAAAATTGGAGGATGGTTAATATTTCAAATTAATTGTGATAAAAATCCGAAAGTTATCGATGCGCAGTCACAATAAATTTATTTAAAAAGGTATACAGTAGAATTGGATATTATGATATATATGATATATTTTGGGACAATTATTATGATATTATTTTGATATATCTAACATATTGAAGAATAAAAAAATCTTGTGCATACCATTTGATAAATTTGTTGATGTTTTGTGTATTTTAGTATTAAAATTGATTTATTTTAATGCAAATGTTGAAATGATGGCAAGTAATAAAAGCACCTACCATCATTTAAACACTTGCATTACTCCTCTAAGGTAAGATAATATGAGCATCTTTAGAGATAATATGAGCATAGAAAATTTTTTGTAAGAAATTATGCTGAAATAAAAGATTGATATATACAGGATGTCTGATAATTGATAAAACTCTCCCATAGCGACCGTCAAATGCAACCGCGAGATAAGACCGCAGAATGAGGTGCGTGTTCGCTAGGCATGTTAATACTAATGTCGCTTGTAAACAATGTGCCTAGAGATGAAGAACATGCATTTCTCTATGGTCATATTTCGCTGCGTGCTTACATTTAGGTAAGCCGGGCAAATTTGACTATTTTCATAAATTAATATCTCGTTAATTATTGCGAAAATTGCAAAATGGTAAAGGACTTTTCGACTTAGTTTAATCTATTCTGTCGCTATGGGAGAATTTTATCATTAATTAGACACTTTGTATTATATATGATATATCAAAGTATTAAAACTGGAGTATATAGTATTTTGTAAAATAATTTACAATTCTTTTTTAATATATTTATATTTCTTTTATATTTTATTCTATATATTTTTCTTCTTAAAGAATAAAGTCGTTTTAAATATTATTATAACAGATTAAAATACTAAAATACACTTCATAAAAAGTAATCTATATAAATGTATTTAATTATAAAGGTCTATAATCTATATAAATGTATATACATAATAAATAAATCTCATAACTATTGCCCCTAAGAGTATAGGGACATCTTGTCAGCAACGAAACATCCATAGGATGTCCTGTTGTAGTCTAAAGACGTCCTGAGAAATATGGAATGAGCGCCTCATTAATTTGACAGAATAAAAATAAGAAGTTGTAAACATGTTCGTCTGTAATCCGTGTGATCTATTTTTAGATTTTTTTAAATATTCTTAGAGTGTAATGTTTTCTAATATTCTAAGTCCTCAGGAGGTATTTAGAACTTGTTATGGAATTGTTTATGACATTTTTGGCACTTAAGGCACTTATTTATCAGGCTAAAGATGTTTTAAAATTTTCATCTTACAATTAGTATAATGTCCTAAACATATCCTATATATGTCTCAAGATATTCAGAATGTATTCAGAATCATCCTGAGGATGTTTTATGTTGTTAAGATTTTTTTCTTAAAGACGAATTTTTGAGTAATTTAGAAATGAAGATTCTGATATAAAAATGTTGGGGTTATAATAATTTTTAAGTAACAGCGATTAAAATTCACTAATTGCAGAACATTTTGTTCAGACATAATGATATGATAAGTAGTAAAAGTGCTATTAAAAAACTCTTTAAAATGATCGAGATTATCATATAAATATTCAATGATATTCTTATTAATAAGAAACTGTTTCTGCTTCTATATGGAACCTAAACTTTGTGATTAGTGAATGACTTTAATTAGTATTAATTTAAAAACTATTATAGCGATATATTTTTGTATTAAGATCTTCATTTCCAAATTACATCAAGAATACGGTTTTAAGAGAAAATGCGATATGTGTACAAAATATGCTCTTTTTTCTCTTGTATGTATACAAAAATAATTATAAGCAAAAAAATTAAAAATAATTAATAGATGATGAACATAAATATTTTCATTGTTTTTTTAAACAAAAAGTCAAGATGTATGAAATGAGAAAAATTGTTTCATTCATATTTATTTGTCGAGTCATAATAAAAACCAATCGCTCGATGAGCATGCTGCATTCTGAAACCCATCGAAAAAAAGCGTGCAAAAAAGTTTTTTGTTTCTAATCGTACAACATATTATGTGTTCATACCAATGTGTATGTAATTATACACTGAATATTAATTATATAATGTAGCAATTTCTCTTTTGACAAAAAATACTGCAAATGCTCTAATTATTTTTTAATTATTTTTCTTATTATTTTTCCTATATATATATATATATATATATATA
>Ga0157363_1006138_pt1 | contig 11283 bp, 8 predicted proteins | sample AttsexASBM1_FD_111477 | JGI IMG/M metagenome (GOLD analysis project Ga0157363, IMG submission 111477) | Fungus gardens microbial communities from leaf cutter ant in Ribeirão Preto, State of São Paulo, Brazil - Atta sexdens ASBM1 | ecosystem: Host-associated > Fungi > Mycelium > Unclassified ...
ATATATATATATATATATTTCAACCTAATATATAGGCATTCCAGTAATGTGTTGTTTTTATGCCGTCATCATTTTTGTACAATATAGATACGAGAAAAGTCGACTAAAAAATGCAACATTTAAGATAAACGTCGACGACATGTAAAACATATGATTACAAGCGTAATATGATGTCTGCAAAATGTCATTAAGCTTAGCAACTGAAAGCAAATTTTCAAAGTCTCGTTAAAAATAAGTACCTATATTGTATCAAATTTCAAGATTGTGCTTCATCAAAACCTGCATTAAAATAGACATATCGCGGAAGAATCGTGAGTCGTCATTTATAATTGTAACGCAGCATGTTTCCTTCACAGAGCTATGCCGGATGTTGGTTGGTTTATAGTCTGCTATTGTCTATATAGTGACTTAGTGACATATGTGTGTAACTAGATAGGCCATAAAGAATCACTTGAAGAAAATACATTATTCTTACTACAAACAAACGATTTTGACAAAGCTATTACTTAGTGCGATTTTTGTTGCATATAAAGTGTGACATATAATCAAAGCATCTTTATCGATAATTATTATAAATAATCATAAAAATCATATATGACTTTTCACATTATATCTCTTATTCTAAATCACGAGTATTTATATAATATTTTTATAATAAACTTTATAAAAAAAAGAATAAATAGCATGTAAAAGATTTTTTCAGAAATGCAATATTGTATAAGTACAAACAATATGATTTATACAGCTAATTTATATAAAAATTATACAAAAAAAATAGTGTAAATATACTAGATAAATGCTTAAAATATTTAAATGCATTAAACGCACGATGTTATCGGCAACATGACATAATTTGTCGTTACGAACTTTAAAGATTATTTTAAAAATCAAATATTTGAATATGCATAAGAAGATGAACGTATTAAATATTAATCTTTATAGTAATTGTCAGAAATATTAGGTGTGGGAAAAAATTCGTGGCGTTTTTTTAATGCCATCTAACGGGAAAAACGCCACGAACTTTTTCCCACATGTAATATGTAATGTGTAAACTGTAAAATAAATTGCGTACTTTGATGATTTCCTTTGCATTAATGTCTTATAAAAAAATATCATTAAAAAATGCGAAATTATATATGAGAAATGTTATAAAGAATAAAAAAGTAAAGATTCAAGAATAAAAAAAGTTGTATTGTGAAATGTTTAACATTTAAAAACTGCTATTTTAAAATTTATAAAAAATTGCATAATTACTTGTAATAAAAAAAATTGGGGAAAGAGCAAATTTATTTTCTTTTTAAATATAATTAGGAAGTGCTAAACTGATGTTGACAGAAATATCCCAGAAGTCAAAAGATCGACGACACTTATGGATACAGCTGGCGACCTTTGCAACAAATTCTGATAAGATTTGCAAAATGACAAATCGTGGGCTCTTCCCGGAGGAAATCCAGGAACATTTTTGAGATCATTTACTCGTTGTTGCACTGTTACAACCGCGACATATGTCATTCGAATAGTCAGGGAAACTGGTTCGTATACTTATTGGTCTACTTTTTAGAGGGAAGCGAACACGCCGAGTAAAACGAATCCGTGGCACCACATCGAACAACGTAGTCGATGTGATTGCCTGAGACCATTGACCAGCTAATAAAGTTTGCAATGTGAGAAGCATTGTCAGTAGCACCGCGATCAGATATTGTTAGCGAAATCATACGTATCACATTACCCCTTTATTAGCTGCCTGCTCCTTTTCCCAGAGGATTCTCAGAGACTGTTCGGGCACCGCCTAAATAGACTCCCGATGATCCGTACTGTTGCTCTACAGAGCAGAATCATGTTCAGAAACAATCAGATTACAATATAATATTTTTTTATTTTGTATAGAAGAAACTAGAAAATTATTAATTGAATATTTTTACACACATAGGCGCGTGCGCGCGCGTACACGCACATGCGCATACACAACTGAAGACATATTTTGTGAAGAAAAATTTCGTGTTTTAGGAATCTTTAAATAAAAAACTTATAAGAGAGAGAGAGAGAGAGAGAGAGAGAGAGAGAGAAACCTCCTACTTTAAGATAGGCGCCTAATAAAAAAATTTTTGCTAGATCTGTTGATTCCACCATGAATGTATTCTTAGGTTGAAACTATTTAGTGGAATGTATTATTAGATTGCATTGTAAGCTTGTAGTTATTGTAAAAAGAGATTTTAGGACTTGGATATCTTCAAGTTTCATTGAGATAAGTCTTTAAATGTTGTTTATTATTTAATAAAAAGAAAAGTAAATATTTGGCAATAAATTCTTCATGTAATAATAGAGTAAGATTATATTAATAGAAAAATATAGGATATGTTGAATTATTTAATTATAAAAATTGGATTTGATAATCGTAAAGGCGTGAAACTCATAATATGAAATAGGGTACTTCTAATACGAAGTAACCTATATTCCTATCGAATTGATGTCCGAATGACAATCGTTGCTGAAGTGTGAATGTTATTGTACAGTAATAATAAGGATAAGTAATAAAAAGAATAACCGGAATGAATCGAGTGCCTGTTTCTACAATGCTTGGTTCCAACTACCTAAAGACGAGTTGTGGATACAATGTATCGTATGGTCATTTTGCGTACATATTGGCTATATTTATTTGTATTTTAGAAATAAAGTTTTTTATTGCAATACTGATGTACTTTGCGCTTTATTACTATCGATTTCTCGGAGTATTTCATATTATGAGCACAATTTTTTGACTTTGCGATTTGCTCACTCTTTACATTTCTTTAATTTTCAGAAAAAATAATATTTGAATTAAATTTTAATAATATCTTAAAGCTTCTTAAATTCCTTTTAAAATGATCTATTATTTTTTTAAATTCTACCCATACATTTCAGTATTGACTCACTGAGTTTATTTTGAGTAAATCTCATAATAGCCCCCTCCCTCCCTCCCTCCCTCTCTCTCTCTCTCTCTCTCTCTCTCTCTCTCTTTCTGTCTCTCAATTCAAGTAGAATTAAAGCATACGATTAAGGAAATGAGTTATGAGATATGAAAATTGAATACTAAGCAAGTTGCAATTGACGAGCCAGGGGATATAAATAAGTTCAGCTACAGCCAGACAATCAAAAATAATTGTGAAGCAATATTGATTGTGAGACCAACAACAAATGAAGAAAATTCTAGCAAAGATACAAAGAAGAATATAAAAAATAAAATTGATATTACACAAATGGCAGTAGGAATTATCAAGATAAAAGCAGCAAATGGAGCAGTAGTACTGGGATGTCAAAACGCAAGCAAATAAATTGAAAGAAAATATAATTAAGGAATTAAGTAAATGATAAATATATAGTATAAGAGCCGAAGAAGAAAAAAACTGAAGATAAATATGACGTTAAAAAGGAAAATTGCGAAGATAAAAGTGAATTTTGGAATAAAATTGAAGAACAAACTCAATTAGAGAGAAAGTGTACATTGAGAAAATTAATTTAGCAAGCCACCAGTTTAATCGGTGATCAGTAAATATATGACAACAAATTTTGTTGTTATAATATGATTGCTGCTAGTCTCCTATATCAATCAATTATTAGTATTGGGTTGTTCGGAAAGTTCGTGCCGTGATTTTGAAGGAAAATTGAAACGCAGAAGATTTAAATTTTAGTATACATTTATGAAATTTAAATCTTTTGCGGCACGAACTTTCCGGACAACTCAATAACAGAAGCAAACTATGTAATGTAGAATCTAACCTTCCTTTTGAATAGACTTTAGGCTCGTTTACATAGAATTCATAGATGATCATAGAGTCTTAATTCGTAGGAAACTGATCAAGGGGATGTAGGGAGAATATTTGATTAGAATTCGTTAGTTTCTTATGATTTGAGATCCTACAACCGTCTATTTTTATATATATGAGCTTCTTATTGAGCTAGCGATATTATTGATTATTTATTACATTAACGAATTAATTTGCAATCGTAACAAATCGATCGGTTTTTTAACAATATCACATTTACTTTCCTTTGATTCATTCCTATAACAAAATCATTTCTCTCAGTGTATAAGTGGTAAGATTGTATATAAGGCAACAAATCCAAATAACGTGAGAACAATTATAATAGCACAGATGAAAACTAGAGAATGTTTGCTTAAATTGAGGAAAGTAAAAATTGGAAAATATGTAAAGTGTAGGATAGTTAATTTTTTACACACACATATATATATGTTTATATATATATATATATATATATATATATATATATATATTATATTAATTAAAAAAAATTTTAATTTTTTCCTTCACAATTTATACATTTTTTAATAAATACACTTTTATAGTCCTTGACTTTATGTTACCCTGAACAATTACTACACGCTACTGTAGTAATTTTTACAATTATATATATATATATGTTATAATTGTTATGGATTCTACCATACCGAAAAATTGTAAAAATTACTACAATAGCGTGTAGTAATTGTTCAGGGTAACATAAAGTCAAGGATCATAAAATGTATATTTATTAAAAAATGTATAAATTGTGAAGAAAAAAATTTTAATTTTTTTTAATTAAGAATTTGATATCTGATCATTCAGAATTCAGCTTTTGATGTAAATTGCTTATATTATGTAAGAAAAATTGAAAAACAAAAAAATAAACTGCTAAATAGTATATAACAACTAAGAAGTGTTAGTTGAAAGTGTGATGGTATAATTTGCCTAAATCCCAGCTAATGAGAATGGATTAAAATGAGTTGAAATTTTTTTCTATCCGAATGCGTATTTTAAATAGTGAATACTTTTTTTTGGATTTAATTGGATTCAATTAGATTCAATTGGATGCAATTGAATTGAAAAACTGCATTTCCTATTCAAAATTTTGAATTAAATAGTATTCACAATGTGTGTGTTGTGCACAGAAAAAGCTAATATTATTTTTAGATTGAAAAGCATAGAGATATACTCCATGCAATTCCTATAAATGAATAAAAATGCATTTAGAATTGAAAAGCATTCATTAACATTCGTGAATCAATATTTCTGAAAATCTGAATCCATTTCAATCCATTCTCGTTTGCTGGGACGCTCAAGAGTTTTTGGAAATATAAAGATAAGATAGAAAATGTATTAATTGGAATAAATAGACCTAGCATAGGATTTACTGAAACAAATGTAATATGAGTGATTGAGGATCACGAGCTGCACTTTGAAAGATTTATTTGCATAAAGGGAGATTCTGAATAAAAAAAGTGGGAGCGGTATTATATAGATAATAAGATTAATTTTGTGGTTAAAATAATCGATTTTTGTTTAAGAAACTAGTCAGTAACAATTAAAATTAATAATAAAAATTTTTAAGATATAATAGTGATAATATATTATTCGCCAAATGATAGTGATGCCGATCTTATTGATTTTATGGAAAGAGTTTGTAATAATATTGTAATAACAATGTCGTAGTATTATGGGAGATTTCAATGTTTATTTATTTAAAAGTGAATAGTTATATACACAGATTAAATTAATAAGAGTTATGAATTCGATTAGATTGAAAGTTGACAAGGGAAGCTACTAGAATTGTTAATAGATCAGAGATTAATAATGGATTTGATTTTCTCTAATATAGAATTGAATGTACAAGTAAAGTTTGAGAGGCACAGTTAGGAAGTAAATAAAAGTACTGAAGAAGAGATTACAATTGAAATTGGTAATAGAAGCAATAGGTGAGAAGATTTGTTATCTAATAAATAAATTGTTAAAAGAAGGGATATATCCTACTGAATGGAAGGAGGCAACGATAATATCTGTGCCTAAAGTACGAGGAACAAATAGAATAGAAGAATATAGACTAATAAATAAACTACCTGTGTATGAAAAAATTTTAGAGATGGTAGTCCAAAAACAACTCATTGAATCTGGAGAAAAATAGCTTAATTAATGAATGTCGGGATTCAGAGGGAAGCATTCTTGTGAGACAGCATTACAGTGGATATTGTCAAATTCATTTGGAAAAAAGTTATAGGTGAAGGGAGGATGGTAGGTGTAATATTACTAGATTTAAAAAGAACATTTGAGATTGTTGATAGAGAGATTTTGTTAAATAAATTGAAGTTGTTATTTGACTACAAGATATTGTATTGAAATGGTTTAGGAGTTATTTGGAAGAACGCAAAAGTTAAATTTAATGGATTCCCTTGAATCAGCTAAAATTGAGATAGGAGTACGACAAGGATCGATTTTGGACCCGTTGTTATTCTTGTTATATAAATGACATGGATATTAACAAAAATTGTGAATTAAAATTGTTTGCTGATGATGCAGTGATTTATACCAAGGGATATTCGAGCACTGCAATTAGTGATCAACTAAATGAGCAAATGAAAAGAATAAAAGAGTGATTATAGATGAACAAATTACAGTTGAATGTTAATAAGACTAAAGTAATGATAGTTAGTGAAGTGAGGAAAAAGTGACGTTAGAAAATATTAAAATTAAGATACAAAATGTGTATTTAGAAATAATAAATGAAATAAATACCTGGGTGTAATTTCGTTCGTAGTTCGTTATTCATTAATAAAAATTTAAACTTTTTGGAACATAATAAACTTTATAAGTAAAAAGATAGACGCAAAATTAAGTATAATGAGAAGAGTAGGTGCAAACTTATTGGCGATGATGAGATGTACTGTATATAAATCTACTGTGGCATTAGTATTGGATTATTGCTCATCGATTACGGTGGAATTAAATAAAGCACTTAGATCATTTACACAAGCTGTAAAATCAGGGAATAAGAATTATTCTGAGATGTAAGATAAAAATGAGAGTAAGGGCTAATACTTAAGGCATTAAAGTTTATGTCAATCAAAGAAAGGAATATAATGTTTGCGTTTTGATATTTAAAATGAAAAATGGAATGTGTCCTAAATATTGGGTCTGGAAAGTTCGTGTCGATGTTGAAGGAAAATTAAAACGCAGAAAATTTTAATTTAATAAATGTATACTAAAATTTAAATTTTAGTCGGCACGAACGACCCAATAGATAATTTAATAGATAAAATACAAATAGCAGTCAGTAAATGATAAGGAAACTAGACAGACGGGGAAGTTAGTTATTGATATATGTAAGACCAAAGAGGAACAGAAAATATTGCTTTACGAGGAATTTAAAATGTTTAATAATTTGTCGAATTAGTTAAAGAGTGAGAATAGAATACAAAACTTTAAGAGATTATTAGCAAAATATATTAAGTGTAGAGAGCGTGGGGTTACAGATTAAATATTTTTAGAGAACAAATTAAATATTTTTTTACTAATAATAAATACATTCATTTATTTATTTATTCATTTATTCATTCTCTCTCTCTCTCTCTCTCTCTCTCCCTCCCTCCCTCCTTCCCTTCCTCCTCCCCTCCTCTCTCTCTCTCTCATATGTATGCATACAGCGATATTACATTTTTTTTTTATTACATTTTTTTATTTCTCACTGGAAAATGAAAATGTAATCACTAATTCAGTATATAAATAATATTAATTACAAGTACAAGTTATAATTTTCTTATCATAAAATTTTTTGTGCCCCTTACTTTTTATTACATATTCTTATGCTTCAAGACCTCTTTTGAAAACACTTAATAAAGTTTCATTAAGCACTTTTCGAGTTATAAAATAAAATTACTTAAATTAAATTATTTTTTTTGTGAATCTGTACTTTATGTTTATATTGTGTACATGCATGTCTATTTATATTTAGTGATATATTTACTTAATGTCTATAATAATTTTCGTTTTTTTACGTAATATGATTCCTTTAATTATTCTACATGTAAAAGTATTAAGATAAAGATATCAAAAATAAATTTCGAGTTTATTACTTTATTCTAACATATTCATTAACATAATACATTAAATATCTAGTAAAAATATGTATTCTTTGATAATTATTCCTTAATACTTTTATGTAAAGTAATGAAATGAATCAATTAGTATATAGAAAAAATGTATTAAAGAATTATTATCTTATTTAAAGAATTATGTAATTGCATTAGTTGTAAAATGCATAATTTTTTAAATAAGCAACTTGTATTTTTTTATATCAATTAATTCATTTCATTATTCTATACATAAAAGTATTAAAGTATTATTATTTAAGAAGTGAATAATAACTTACGAGATAAGTATTCAATATTTTGTATCAAAATGTACGATAAAGTATGTAGTATAAAATAATTCGAAAACTATCGATTTTTCGATATCTGTATTCTAATACTCTTACATAGAATAATTACAAAAATTATACTATGTAAAAGTCATATAATTACATCTAAAAAAACGGAGATAATTTTCTATCTATATAGCGCCTCCGCTTAGAAAAAAACACAACATAAATACATTTCCTATAAAATAATTTCATTTTTATCTAAAATATTTTTTCGTATCATCAAAAATAAGTGAAATATTCAAAGCTTTCAAGTTAAATGGACTCCACACACACACACACACACACACACACATATGCAAAAATATTCGATATGTACATAATATTTCTCCCTCTATCTCCGATTCCTCTCCTTATCTTATTCTCTCTCTGTTTCTTTCTTGACTACATTTTCCACAAAAATACGAAAACAATTGGTAGCTTGACTTCCACGTTCCGTTGTCAGTTAAGATATGTTACAAGTCAAGCGAGAATATTACACATCGAATCTTGGCGTATAATATAATCAGAATTGATTTCTATTTATTATCGAGTTTTTTTACGTGTTATTACAAGTATATAATTGTAGAAATTAATTATATTCTTCTCATACTCTGACACAATTTCGGGGGAGGAGGGGGTGGATATAATAATTTATATAATAATTTTTTAATCTACAAAATTTTTATTCCAGAATCTTTTTTTTTAATTTTATAAATAAAACATGAATTACAGTATATAATATATATAAAATTATATAAATACAAAATGTGTAATATTATAAATTAATATGTGTAATATTATAAATTAATAAATAATCTGAAAAAATACTTATATATGAGATACGAATTTCTATATGACACTTCACAAAGATTTAACTTATACAGGCACTGTTTATCATTGACTGGAATTCCATTCTTTACAAATAATGAAGTAGCGCCTGTATATACTTGGCAATATGAGATGTTATCAAGAATATGAAAAAGGAACACTATTATTACTTCTAGGCTCTTACATAATAAATATCATTGTGTTGTAAAATAGGACATTATTCATTACAAGGATATATTATTTTATTACATAATTTCTAATTAAATTAATAAAATAAGACAATCAATATCACTTTACGATATTATTTCAATTTTTTTTTAGTTATAATATTATTATATATATATATATAATTATTATAATTTAGTTATAATATTATTATAATGTTTTATTATTTACTGACTCAATGAGTTAAGAAATCCATAACAAAGTTTTAATTTATGATTTAAAATTTGTTTTTAATTACAGAGATACGTGTAATTATATGTAAACTTCATATTATAATTTAATAAAAGTGAGTTTTAGTGACATAATCTATTATTATGTTAATTAATAGCTAAGAGTGTGCAGATTGTTTTAAAAACAGATTTCTAATTTTAAAAAATTTCATATTATTTATAGACACGTATACTTTTAACAAAAGCTTTATATTAACGAATATTTCTGTATTTATGAAATAAGAAGAGTTTGGATAATAATAAAGATTGTAAAAAATTCTTTAACGAAAAATACAACAAAATGCTTACAATTATGTAGAAATATTTTATTATTAAAAAATTAGATTTTACGGACTACAAATTTCTGAAAAAATTATAGAATATTCCGTTCTAGTTTTCTCTGATACATTTTTTTCGACGTACATCATAAGAAATAAATGAACGATTATCACTTTCGCGGTATTTGCATCGCGAGTAATAATCACCCTCGGGACGTAAAAGAGTGAAAAGAGGTGCGCGATCTGATGAAGCGTCGTCACGGTCGAAGAATTAACTTCGCCGATACGCGCCGAGATTGTAGAGTGATATCCGAAGCGATCACGCGAATCAAAGATGTATAAGAAGGCTAACGAAGTTCACCAGATCTCGCTCTTCTGTTCCTCTCTGCATCAGCAGAGGCATCGTCTTCTTTGTCGATCGTGCCAAAGGCGCGTAGGAGCTGATCTGTTCCAGTCGAGAGCTTCTTCGCGAAGATTGGAGTGCGCGGCCGTCGTGAAGTGATCGCGAAGATTAGGGTATGGCAGGAGACTAATGTAGTCCGCCGCGAAGATCGCCGATAGTGTCGATCGGCAATACTGAAAAATCATGCACGCCGATCCTTGCTCCATCTTCCTCCATCTCTCCCGCGGACCCACTTTCTCTTCTTCTCTCTTCCTCCTGATCTTTCTCGCATCGGTGGACTACCCCAATTAAAGACTTCGCAAAGATCGCAGTTTGAAGTATTCATTAAGATCGATATAGTCAAGGCCTTCCATCGAAGTTCATCGCGAGAATTGGCCGGCCGCCGATCGCCGTCGTTAAGAAAATTATATTGCCCATTGGCGATTCACCAGCGTCGTTTTCTTTTCGCTTCATCTTCTTCTTTCCCTTATACTTCATTTTTTCGCATGTATTCTTTCCCTCGCAATGACATCAATAATTAACAATCAAAATGATGCCGCATATGAAACTTGCATTTAATCGGCAAATTTCCAGTAGAATTCCCCGCGATATAATGATTGCACTAACGAAGTCGATTGTCATAGCGATGATTTATCTTTTTTTTGCATCAATATTCTAAAGGATGCCGCCTCTTTGATATTGAAAAATTCATGTCTGTTCATTAAACTTTCAAAATGAAGTTTTGCAACTGTTAAATATGCTAATGCTAATTGAATTAATTATAATAACAGTAGACAATTATATTTTTTCTCTGCTCTCTCTTCTATATTTTTATAACACAAGCATATAAAATTATTATTAATAAAATTCCATTTTGATGACTATATTGACTAAGTTAATTAATGATAAATATTAATTATTTCTTTTTTTATTAGCATTCGTTAAAGCAATGCGTCATTGATCAAATCGCAATTACTCCAGCTAATTAAAGCAATTAAATGCTATTAAAAGAATGCGGAAAATTATGTAATGAATTGCGCGAAGATAAAAATGCTACGCTATAAATTCTAATGAAACGTGCACAAAATATCTCGACAGAAATAATGCTTTGTAAATACTCCATGAATGTTTTGCACTTCAAACATTAATTGGA
>Ga0157363_1006139_pt1 | contig 11282 bp, 5 predicted proteins | sample AttsexASBM1_FD_111477 | JGI IMG/M metagenome (GOLD analysis project Ga0157363, IMG submission 111477) | Fungus gardens microbial communities from leaf cutter ant in Ribeirão Preto, State of São Paulo, Brazil - Atta sexdens ASBM1 | ecosystem: Host-associated > Fungi > Mycelium > Unclassified ...
GCAATATATTGGGGACTTCTTGTATGATTCCCATGAGACTCTTGTGATATAAGACTAATTAGTATGCTATTGACCATCTTGATTAGTGGTTACCACAACATGTAGTTCATATAGTTACATACAGACTATCAGCCTAGTATATATAGATAGATATATTATACTGAGAGCTCCATGAAGTTCTCTTGTGTTAACCCAATATAAGATTTTTCTTTTATCTAAATACTTTGAGGTTTAAGTCATAATACTAGGTTCTAGGATAACTAAGACATAGTACTACTTAAACTAGAGTTTCTTGCTGTTTGTGTGCTAGAAGGTATGGCTGTAGAGAGTGAGAAGAAAATGCTTTTGAAGAACATTAGATGTTGAAATTGACTCAGTGAATAGGAGAAACTAGTAGCAAGAACTGCAAGAGAACTCTAACAGTCTGTGGTAAAGTTACTATACTCTGTAGAATAACCTAAGAATAAAGATCTTTTGTTTTGTAGTAAGATATATTCCTAATACTTGTCAGGTATGGTTTACACTAGGGTTGAAAGTCCACAAGGTGGACTCGGAGATGTGCAGACTTGTGGAACAACCTTGGCTTCAGCTTATATACTGCACCATCTGTTTGCTGCACAGTCGTGATTTCAGAGAATAGGAAGAAGTCCGAGAGATGGGAGTGAGTGCTGATTTGGTATGTTACCATTGAACACCATAGATTGAGTTCAATAAGAATTTATCTTCATTGATTATCAGACTAGCAAATTACAGTGTAACTACTAGTCTTATATACAAGTTCCTACTATAAGAGATGCTCAGGGTTTCAGTAGTATAACTCCTATTTACCCCAAGCAGAGGTTTTAGTATTGAGACACTGACAGAAGTAACCCCATCATGGAAGACTGAGTCGAATAAGAGTATCCCCACCATGGAAGACAGAATACCTAGATGGTTGCAGTACTGCCATAAGATGTGTTGTAAGAAAGGTGGCTGCCATAGAAGGCAGGCTTGTATAATTGGGAGGTGATATTACCATAGGGATGTAATTTCCAGGTGGGTAGACTTGTATATGACACAGACAGATAGAGTGTGTCAACCAAGAACTAGACTAATACCTCCAACTATTTGTGAATGAGAGACAAAGTAACTGGTATAACCTCTTACCCATGGTAGAATTTTAGCATAACAATTATGTCTATACCTCCACTTAGCAATATCTATTTCTTTTAGATATATGTTGTCTTCTCATATAGGTTTTGAGCCACACTGGCAAGAGTATAAGATGGAAGATGTTATGAAGTTTGCAGTATAAATGAAGTCTACACTAGAAAAAGCAAAGTTAGCCATCTGCAAGTCTTAGGAGAACATGAAGCTATATAACTGATAATGGACCTCTGCTCTAATCTCTAAGCCTGATGACAAGCATTTAGACTATACATCCTTCTACTAAACTATCTTATTGATACCTTAGAAATTATGTGATAGAGAAGCAAGTAGAACCTATGGTTTATAGCCTGAAGTTTCTGCTCTTAATAAGAAGACTATACCTAGTATTCAATATTGTCAAGTTGATGATAGTGAAACCCAATCTCTAGTAAATACTTGGATTTTCTATCTGATCCTATCCTTATAGATAGACAAGGAGAATAGGAAGTCAAGAAGATTCTGGATAGCCACTGGCATCAATGGAGATATTAGTACCTGATTAAGTAGAAATGGAAGAATACTTTAAAGGTGTTTGTGCCAGACAGAGTAGTGGAGTTTTATCAACTCAACCTGGAGCTCTGCAGTTTATTTGTACAACTAAGTTCTTAGCTATCAAGTTTTGCCCAATTAATGTTGCTTTAAGATACAGCTATCTTGAAGAGAAAGTAGATATAAGAAGACTTGTCTTTGTATGAAGTTTAAGTATCCAAACTTTTCTTCTACCAAACTCTGCAGTATTCTTGTTCTCTATTAGTTAGCATTCCACTATCTCCCACAGACCTCAATAAGTATGTCATCAACCTCTGTTATCAAATACTGTTAGTGTCTCTATTATAAGCTTCTTTTTTCCTTTTTTTTGGTAGAATTCTAGATGTTTCTATTACAGTTTTTAACCATCTGGCTGTTATCATTCTTTACTTATGTCAACACTGTTCTGCCAGATTAGAATGAACTCTATTAAGTATTTAAGATAGTTACTATTCTAGAAGTTCTTATTCTGTTTTTTAGAGGTAAGCACTATTTATACTTATTGGTTATATCAATATACTTAGGACTTCCTAAAGGTATTTTTTCTAATATATCTACTTCAAGTCCTTCAATTGCTACTTCTGCTAAACTATGAATTCATTTATATTTTATATATATATCACTATACTACTAGACTGGCTAGAAGAGAGAGAATAGAATAAAGTAGTTAGGAAGACTGAAAGTTACTGAAAAGTTTCTTTATCCTCTTATATATATTTTGTTCACTTTACATACTAAAAAGAAACTTTTCATATTGGACTCTAACCTAGTCTAGTTCTTAACTAACATTCTGTCTATCACTCACTATTGATCTTCATAATCTATTCTCATTAGATTATGGGCTCCAAATACAATCTAGTCAATAATGTCTGGTGTTTCACTAAACAAAAATATATCTAGTCTGAGCAGATGCAGGCTATTCTCTTAGCTTACTATCTCTAGTTGTATATTTTCAAGTCTGCAAAATCATGTAGATCTTGCTAGTTGCTATAACTATATTACTATAATATTATCTATTCTAGAACCTTTCATATTTTTTTGTGTTATATATGTGATAAACCTGTAATAGTTGTCACATCTTTATCATACTTTGTAATATATGTGACTGTTATACATAATGTTATATTACTACTTCTAACTAAGTCTAGATTGAAAAATATAAACAAAAAATAAAATAAATAAAAATAAAAATAAAAATAAAAATAAATAAAAATAAAAGAAACTAAGTTTACTATCTTGAAGTCTGACATATGTTGTGTTACTGGTATTATTAGAGTTTTCCCAATAGAATCTTATTGTGGCAACCACTAGTCACAAAGACCAATAGCGTTACAAGTAATAAATCTCTTAAAGGCGGATATCTAGTGGGAAATTCACAAGAGAACTCGACAAGAAGCCTCTTCTTAATTAAGGTCCTATTTATACAAATGGTTCATGGTCCATGCTACTAATAATTAAACCTGCCCTATAGTCCATGTTTCAACCTCATGTTTGTCTCACTTCTTACTCAAGGCCACTATGCATACTCCATGTGCCCTGACATCATCTTCTAGATTCTTCCACCAGGTTCTAGGCCTATGACGTTACATCACGTGATCTGTCATGTGACTTCCTTGTCATGTGCCCTTTTCATCGTCTCCAAAGAAAAAGAAAATAAAGAAAAAGAAAAGTAAAATCAGGAAAAATAAAATAAAATAAAATAAAATAAAATTGTTTATGTCCAAAGCGTCCCATAACAAATCTAAGATTCTATCTTGATTCAGAAACAAAACAAGCTGATCTAATTTCAGAATATGTATACTCTAGTAATAATCGTTGATTATTGTTACTATAAGTATGATTGTAAGTGTAATTATATATGGTAAGCAGAAAAAGAGGCCTTTAAGTCTTACTCAAGAAAGTAGAGCAAGATTTCTAATACCACAAATACCACAGTCTTATGAAATCATTTCTAATACTCTCTAGTAGCTCTGTTTGCTAAATTGTCACTTTCTAAATCCTTAAATTTATGATTTTTTACTTTTAAGTTCTCTGTAGGGAAATTTCTCCATTGTGGGACCAAAAACTACAAGCTGGACTCTTATTCCAAGAAGCAAGCTTTTATCATTCTCAAAAGCTGTAATACTTAAGCAACTACTACTCTTATAGCTATAATCTCTGAAAAGCTCTTGGAAAAATAGAGAGTAACCTCTAGAACTCTTCATAGACTGAGGATCATTGTTACAACTTAAAGATCTTAGGGTTGGTCAATAAGAAGAACCTTGTATTAGGGTTAACACAAGAGAACTCAATAGAGAATTCTGTACAAAATTGTCTACCTTATATACTAAACTACCATGGTCTATGCTACTACTTCTTTAGCCTACTCTAAACAATCATATATTTGTCTTAAGGTCAACATGTGTTGTACATATTATATAATATTATCCTTCCAGAACCTTCTATGTCTTTCTTTGTAATCTCATGACTTGTGACCATTACTATGACTGTATCATCTGATGTGACTGATGTGTGACAGTGTAATCATGATGTCACTCTAACCCTAACCCTAGTTCTATATAAAGAAAATAAAAGGAAAAAAGAAAAGAAAAGAAAATTAAATAAAGAAACTAGTGTCCAAGCTTCATATGTTTAACAGTCATATTGAACTTTCCTATGCAGAAATAAGTCTAGTCAAGCTCAATACATTTGTTCTTTATAATTCCCATTCTCTCTTTTTGTCTCTTTCATCATCTTTTGTTCTTGGTTAGAATCACCTTAATAAAATATCTTTTCATGCTCTAGTCAATTCTGGAGCTACTTACTACTTTGTAGACTCAAAATTTGTAGGTACTCACCACTTGAAGACCTCTTCAATCCCACTAGTTGAGCTCTGCTTGTTTGTGTCACATACTATTTATCATCTGCACATTTTCCACTCTTCCAGCATGGATCACACTCTATTCCAATTGCCTATCAACCCAAGAATCAGACTCTGTACCCCTCATTAATTTCATGGAGTTCTGACTGACATTCCTTGCAGTATTAAACAATTTAGAGTATGCACAGTGGTAGATTATTATTAGGTTACTAGTTCCATATTTAAGAATATAGTCTACTATATACTGTTTTTCTTAGTCTGATTATTAACTTGAACTGTGTCATACTCACACTCCTGTCCAAACTTCTGTCATCTGAAATCCCAACCAACACAACATATAGGCTAGATATAATGACATCCATTGAAGCCAAAGTTGACCTATCTATGTAATACTATGTCTACATCTGTCTAAGCCTATTTCCATCAAGGATTTTATCCAAACTTCATCTTCCATGCAATTATTGCAGATAAAATCAGCAAATGTGAATTATATATACTCCAGTATAATTATAATTATATTTTAACTAGCCACATTGGTCAAAACAAAACACTAGAAATTGTTTGCTGCAGATATTCCTAGCCAAGCTTTTATGCAAATGTACAGCAATTCTGTAAGTCTTATGTCACTTGTATATAATTCTGTCATATACCAAGTCTATCTATTTTCAAGACTGCTCTTCATAACAATATCTTTTTTGATTTTGACAAAAGCCTGTATTTCATAATTGCTACACTTCTTGTAACACATCTCCATAACAGTGATATAATCATTCTTGAACCCCTTAGATACTTAGTCTTCCATAGTAGAGATACCTCTATTGAACTTGGCTTTTTATAGTAGAGTTTATCTATTAACTGGAACAAGGAAAACCCACCTTGTTCCATGATATGTATGCCTTAGCGATGACTATTGATTACCGCTACTGAGAAAGAGACCATGAACGCCATCATGCAAGGCAGGCAGAGAAAGAGTCTCACTTCCGGAAGCAAGGAAAAGCTTCTACCTCCGGTTCTCTCACGACCTCCCAGAGCAAGGCAAATCTGTCTCCAGCAGTCTCGTCCACCAAAAACTCTTCCTCCAAGCCATCTCCATCCTCCGCTCCCAAGAAGCAACCTAATACTCCATGAATGGACCTCTCTTCCAAGCTGGCCAGCAATAGCAAGTTGACCAGCGACGAGCGCAAGAAGTGTCTCAAAAACAATCTGTGCCTCTATTGTGGTGCAGGAGACCACAAGCTGGACTCCTACTTCTTTTAGTGTTTTATTACTAAAACCTCTACTCAGGCTGTACACTAAAATCCCTAAGCATATCATATTTATCTTTCTTGTATATAAGACTAGTAGTTACACTATAATTTGTTGGTTTGATAATTGAATATCTAAGTGAACTTAATCTCTGATGTTAAACAGTATCCTGTGAATATTTGTTTTTGTTCACATCAAAACTCTGCTAATACTTTACTTTTAATAGCAGACATATTTATATCAAAACTTTACAGATATTTAGCCTTATTTGTATTAGACTCTGTGAATATTTAGACTTGTTTACACCATTTTCTATGATGAAGTTATCCCTCTTCAACTTCTCACTGACACTCTTTTAGAAAATAATAAAGATTTTGACTTTATTTTTATTCAAGAACCTCCTTAGTTTATTATTTGCAACATTCCAAACTTCTTGTCTAAAGATAATGATAAGGTTATAAGTACTCTGAATCATCCATCATGGACTCTATTTGCAAGAACTCCAAACACTGTGAACAAACATCCAAGAGTTTTCACTTACATCAACTCTAAACTAATAAGATTATATTCTTCACTCAAGAGAGATATTTTGAATTATAAAGACATTAACCTTCTTTTCTTTTTCAATTGCAGCATCATGTTTTTTTCTTATCAACATCTATTCAGATGAACATTGATCCATCTTAAAGTATCTCAAGAATACTGAGGTTAACTTGAATAATGTTTTAATTATAACAGAGGATTTTAATATTAGAGACAATGACTAAGATCCTGCTTTTCTACATCATTCAACTCATGTGGATACTTTTAGGGAGATAGCTGATAGTTTTGATTTAGATCTTTCAACACCAATTGATCAAGTGTCAATATAATATGCAAATAACTCTCAAGGTACTAACTCAGTTCTAGATCTTATGTTTCTCTGTGATAATGCAAAGAAATTCAACAATTATTCCATTTTAACTGATTTCTAAGGACCTTCTGACTATATTTCTTTATCAGTCCATATTACTATTAAGAAGAAATTTATTCAAGAAAAAAAGCTAACTATTGTCAAGAATAACAAAGAAGAAAAAGAATTCATCAACAAATTGAGAAATAGGATAAGTTGTATTGATGCAACTAATATTCTCAATCACAAGAAGCTAGAAGAGATGACTTGAGAGTTTGCTTCCATCATAGAAGAATTGTGATATAAACATTCCAAATATGTTAATATTACTAAACATTCTAAGGCATGGTAGAACAAAGAATATAATAGGAATCTTGTCACATATTGAACATCCAGAAAAAGAATAGACTAGATCAAATACAGAAAAACAGTTAAAATAGCAAAACAAACATTTTTAATAATAAATTTAAGAAATTGCATTGACTAACAAGAAACTATGGGATCTGATAAATTAGGTCAAGAAACAAAATTTACCCAATATAGAAGCCATTAAATTCAATAGTCATCCTTGCAATGATTTGAATGGCTTATAGCAAGTTCTTTATTAGTCTTACAATGTTGCTCAAGACAGATCAATAAATCTTCAACTACAAAATGAAGTTCCATCATATTAACAAGCCAAATAGCCACTCTTCTCTAAATTGGAGTTTATCGATGCAATTGACAAATATAGCAACTTGTCTACCTGGGAACTAGATCATATTTTCTGGAAATACCTCAAAGTGTTGGTTTGCAATGAGAAATATATCACTAATTTTGTCAACATAGAAAATACATGTATTGACCTCAGATATTAGCCCTCTCATTTCAAAAAGTCAACATTTATTATTATTCCTAAGCCAAATAAGTCATAAGTATTAGACTTCAAGTACACTCTATTACTTTGAACTTCATCCATCCTAATCAAATAGGGGATATCAAACAATGATCAACTGTAGATGCTAGTATCTATCTAACCCATCTCATACATATGGGATAGACAAAAGAACTTCATACAAGTACTCTCACATTTGACATTGCTCAGTTTTTTCCTTCTTTAAATTATCAACTTCTTCCAAAGATTTTTGACAAAGCTGGTTTTGATTCTTATATCTCTCATTTCCTTTCTGATTATCTAGTTAACAGACAGGTACAATATATGTGGAACCAATTTTTTTTCCCTTTCTTTAAAGCAGATGTAGGTATAGAACAAGGTTCTGCTCTTTCTCCAATTCTTTCAGCTCTTTACATTATGCTCATTTTATACATTTTTGAAAAAAGATCTAAAACTCCTCTATTTCCTATTAAAACTTTGATTCTTTCATTTGTTGGGTCTCTTTATTTCTTAGAATAAAAGTTATGAAAAATCCAACACAAATTTCTTTTGTAGTTATAACATCATTTTCTCATTATTTAACCAGTTTGGTCTAGTCATTAAACGCAACAAATTGGAGGTCTTTTATTTCTCAAGGTTCACAAATACTTCTTATATTTCTCTCTTAGATCTACAACTCCTAGAAGGCTCTGTTCTCTGCTCTAAAGATACCTGGTAATATCTAGATTTCTTCTTCAATAAGAAACTTACCTTCTGTCAACATAAGGCTTTTTCTATTTATAAGAGTATGAAAATGTTGGGGAGCTCAAGCAGTGGTTTATTACCTATTTACAAATGACTACTGTATAGAACATATGTCCTTCCCATCACATTATACATATTTCAACTTTGGTACTTCAAAGAAGTGTCTTTGTACCAACCCCTCAAGAAATTAAAGAAAATGCAGAGTAGTAGTGTTATGAATTATAGAAGCATTTTGTACATTACTAACTTGGGGAATTGAGGCTATAACTGGTCTCATTCCTATTCATCTTTATGTTATGATCACAAGACCTTAGAGTGGGTCAAGTAAAAGAACCTTGTATTAGGGTTGAACACAAGAGAACTCAATAGAGAACTCTGTACAGGATTGTCTACCTTATATACTAAAACCCCATGGTCCATGCTAACTACTTCTAGCCTACCCTAAACAGCCATGAGTTTGCCTTAAGGTCAACATATGTTAAATATGCTATATGACATCATTCTTCCAGAGCCTTCTATGTTCTTCCATGTGACTGTTTGTGACAGTGTGACAGTGATGTCATGTCAACCCTCACCTTAAGTCCACAATAAAAATAAAATAAAAGAAAATGAGAAATGAGAAAAGAAAATAGTTAGAGTCCACTGTCTTGAACTCTAACACTTTACTTCAACAAAATTGTTAGGTATCATCATCTATGAGTGGCATCTCTTCCCAAACAACATATGACCAACACTCTTATAGATGAATATCATTCCAAAATGGCTATACTACATTGTTTAAATGAAGTATTATCTTTTTTTGACAGTTTGAACAAGAAACTTTCTCTTAGCCTCTATTTAGTAGATAATTTTTTGGATTATTTTTCCTTTCTTTTAGTTAACCAAAAGGATTCTGAAGTATTGATCTCTCATTGTAACAGACTGTCAGGTATAGTTCATACTAGAAGATGAAAGTCCACAGGGTTAACTCAGAGATATGTGGAGTATGTAAACTCTATGCTTGATAATATGAACTTGTGGAATGACCTTGGCTTCAGCTTATATGCTACACTGTCTGCCTACCATGTGGTCATAACTTTAGATGAGTAGATAAAAGCCAAGATGGAAGTGAGTGCTAATTGGTGTATTGCTATTGAACACTAGAGATTGAGTTCAATAAGAGTTTATCTTTGTTAATTATCAGACTAGCAAATTACAATGTAACTACTAGTCTTATATACAAGTAGGTAATTTAGAAGATGCTTGGGGTTTCAGTGGTATAGCCCCTATTACTCCAAGTAGAATTTTCAGTGGTGAGACACTGACAGAAGTAAGGTAAGAGGACTCTACCATAGAAGACTGAGTTAGGTAGGAGTATCTCTGTCATAGAAGACAAAATATTTAGATTGTTGCATTACTGTCATAAGGATGTGTTGCAAGAAAGATGGCCATTGTGGAAGATGGGCTTATTTCATAGAGGTAGAGAGTATGGTATTACTATTGAGATGTGTTTTCAGCATGAGTGGACCTAACATATGACACAGACTCAATAATATCCTTGAGAATTCTCTCATAAATCAAGACACTATGCTTATCATTGCAGATACTAGTGTTAAGAATAAAGTAGCTACCTTGGTCTCTTATATATATAGGGAATAGGAAGTCATTACCAAATCTGTTTACCATGCCATAAAGATAACATTTATGAAAGCCAAACTCTTCACCATCAGATGTGGGATAAATCATACAGTACAATTACAAGATGTCACTCATATAATCATTATCACTGATGTAATTCCAGCTGCTAAATAGACCTTCAACTCATCTATTCACCTATATCAACTCCACTCCATTACAATATCCAAGAATCTCAGGTGTTTCTTCAAAATGAACTTGAATAATACAATTACTTTTTGAAACTGTCTAGATAGCATCAAGTGATCACTGTATCTCTTAGTGAATAAAGAGTCAAAATATATTAAGATTGATTCTATATTCCTGAGCAAGATATCATGGAAGAAATTTCTTTGAATTGAACAATGATGATCATTAGCCTATTTGTTCAACATACTCCAAAAGTGGTGCTTGGCTAAAGCATTTCAGCTTGTCAAATTCAATATGCACTTACATTACAAGACTAATCATGAATCATGCTTCTATTAGCAAGTATAGGCTTAGATTCTTCTTAAAGAATTCTTCACATATACATATGGAGAATATCCTATTGAAATGAGGAGGCATATTTTATTTGATTGTGCATGTTATAAAAAGTCTTAGAATCTGAAGAGAAAATCTCTCAAGAATATTCTTACATTTTTAGAATTCAATTCTGGAGCATTTTGTTTTTAGGATAGTGTTAATTAAGACTAATTAGTCTTTTATTTTTCTTTTCTTTTCTTTTCTTTTCTTTTTTTTGCTTTTTTTTAATTAAGTAATTACATTATGTAGTTATCACAGTTTACCATTACATCTTGTGTAATAAATTATTGATTAAAAAAAAAGAACAAATACTAAAGAAGATATATGTTACAAACTTAGGACCTTAGAGTTGGTCAAAAGAAAGAACCTTATATAGGGTTTACACAAGAGAACTCAATAGAGAGCTTTTTACAAAGTAGTCTATCTTATATACTACTACAGATGGTCCATGCTAGCTACTGTGCACCCTACCCTAAATAACCATGTATCAAGCATGAGGCCAATATTGTTATGATCTTAAATCCTTAGAGTGGGATAAAAGAACAACTCTTGTATTGAGTAACACAAGAGAGCTCGATAGAGTTCCTAATACAAAGTAGTCTACCTTACATACTATTCCTCATGGTCCATGCTAGCTACTGTGCACCCTGCCCTAAACAACCATGAGTATAACATGAGGCCAGCATGTGTTGTCCATGCTGTATGACGTCACTTTGTTCCAGAACCTTCTACTTCCTTCTCCCAAGTCTTGTGATCAGTCTTGTGACTATGCC
>Ga0157363_1006140_pt1 | contig 11282 bp, 7 predicted proteins | sample AttsexASBM1_FD_111477 | JGI IMG/M metagenome (GOLD analysis project Ga0157363, IMG submission 111477) | Fungus gardens microbial communities from leaf cutter ant in Ribeirão Preto, State of São Paulo, Brazil - Atta sexdens ASBM1 | ecosystem: Host-associated > Fungi > Mycelium > Unclassified ...
GGGGCTTTTCCGGAACCTTGTTCCGGGGATTATCCTGTGCGACTAAAATAAATGAGATATTCACTTCTATTCTATTCTATTTTATCTCTTAAGATGTCACGTCAAACTCCAATGCGGATCTCTTGGCATCAACTTTTATGCGCAAGAATCCTTACCAATCTAGCATAAAATTCCCTAAGGAACAAAAATTGCTTGCAAAAATGACAAAGCAACGAGCTGGAATTGGGTCCGGCACTTGAGCTACCGATATTCATTTAGGCAATCTCAAGTATGAATCTAACAAAAATAAAACTACAAGCCAGAAATCGATGTTGATTAGAGAGATGCGATACTGCCTACTTTATTCTTACCTATTGCACCATAGAGGTCTAGAAAAAATACATTGATGATCTACAGTGATCCCATCCATTTTTCAACGTACCTACAGCGTGTCTGGTCAACGCGTATGTTTTTTGTCTTGCCGAGTTCCATTGTATTCCCACCGAGTTCCATTGTATTCCCTGACAAGAGGTGACAATTACCGGGCACATGTGTTTACGCTTTCTGGAATCTGTCAGATTAAATTCAGATTCTCAGAAATCCATTGATAGTTTAATCAGGAATACACCGCCAGGGCCGCGAGAACGGACAGCTTCATATTTTACTGATACAACCGGAACCCCAAGGTGAAGAAGTTTCGGTGTTTCCTTTCTTCAGCCCGGTCCGGTCACGTTATTGAATCCGAACATCCACAATTAACGATGGGAGCATGAGGACTGCCGTGACAGTGATAAAAATCCCGAGCGGGAGTAATGACTATTGTTCAAAAATAAACTAATGTCATAGCCATGTGAGAACCATTGAAATTTGACAAGCTTCCTATTGAGTCCATCATTTGATCTCTTTCTCATATAACAAAAGTGCTCTGATCGGCCTAATTATGAGTGATACATTCGAGCAACACTGACAATAGAGTTTCAAGTCTTTGGTGCCAACTATGAAAGCCCTTGTTCGAATGCTATTATTAGGCTTACCGTGTGCATTATACTGTTCTGCAATGAAATTCAAAGCAAGTTCTTGCTCATAGTTCTGATCGACTTTAACTTTGATGTCAGACAAGTTACTGCCCTGATGATCGAGGAACGTTATCGGCAAGAGCGAAATAGTTATCAATATTGACGGACATGCTCATACACCGTGTCAATCGGTATCGTAACGTCCGGGCATTGACTATCAGGAAACGCACATCAAGGTGCCTATAGATAGTATTTCCATGCCAAATCGAGCACACAGCTTCTGTTGTTCGGAACGCGCTCAAGTTCCGGCGGAACTCAATTCGATTACCAGTCCTGACTGATAACTCGTAGAAGTCGCAGAAGAAAGAGGGCTCGGTGACCCCAGCTAATGCAATGCCCGAGGAGAAACTTCAGCCAGACATGACGCAATTTGGAAGACACAGTTAACAGCCTTGATAATAATCCCGCCGATATGACAGCCGTGGTGCATAACCTAGTTCAGCACCTCGGACTTGTTTATAGCATCGTGGGTGATGATGCTGCGACCCCAGTGGAATTTGGCGGTCGCTTCTACAAGATCGTGAAAATAATTCGTCTGCCTTGTGACAAGCCCTTGAATGATATTTGCTGTTCTTGATTAGTTATCTCATGCCGTTGTCAAAAGTGTTGATGCTTTCTTCTGCCGTAGCCCACACTTCGAGGTTCGAACCAGGTGTTCTGATGCGAAATTATCTGGAGAGAAACGTGGTTCCCTCGACGATCAAGACAACTTTTTTGATCGGAACAGCTACTTCGGAGATGGTTGGACACTACGCCGGAGAGACCAGGGTATTCCTGCAATTGGCCACGACCTGTCACAAACGGAAGGTCTTCTAATTGAGGTTCCATCGATGGACATCAAGTTTCTGGATGAGCCTCCACAACGCATTATAGGTTTTTGAGATCGAAGCTATAATGCATCAAGCAATGTACATATGTCCTCGGGAAGAAGTCAAACAACAGGTGACGAAATAAGTGATAAGTAACGTCCTTGATTCTTACCTCAGTCACAGGCAAAAATGGCGACCAGATCCTGAACAGGAGATTACTTTTCTGGTCACGAAATGGGTCAGGGAGTTCTGGGGATAGGTTACTTATTGAACTTATGCCATGGGTAGCAGTTATGTGATGCTGTCACGTCAACGCAGGACTAATTAGAGTCCATTCATAGCAATAGATCTACCAGCCTCAACTGTCAGTGTGCTACTCTAGAACCAATTAGAGGGAGAGAGCTTTATTAGAGTCCTATTTTCCATAGCAAAAATGGCTGAAGGCATGAGTTCAAGCTGTGTTATGACCTGTATAATAGAGGGCCGAGGACCTGCCAGCAACACACCCTTGTTCCAGGGTATTTCAGCTGATCCACTCAATGTTGTCAGTCGATCAATTGTGTAGGTCTTCGCAGTCGTCGTCGTCGTCGTCGTCGTATTGACGTTAGATATCTGGCCAATATATGGAACGCATCATTGTCGTCACTAGTAATTTCCGTAACTTGAAGCTGGAAAGAAATTGAATTTAACCAATCCTTAATATCTGATTTCAAATATTCAAGCAAATGGATCACCATGTTTGTAGGAGGGGGCTGAAAGAAGCCAAATCACACCACAGAAGGATTGGCCCCCCCATGCGAAGTCAGATTTATACTTGACTCGGAAGGCTCAATCTCATGTTTAGTTGCACTTGCCATCAGCGATTAATCATTCCCCGGAGTAACTTCGGAGAGAGGTTCAAATCTCTCTCACTAACTGTTGATATACTACTGTTTGTCTACAACAAGTAAGTCACTACAGTCCTTCTCGGCAAATCTTACATTATTCATAGTGTCATCTGGTGTCCCAAAGCTGGTATTGCACTATGGTTCATCTGCTCTAGCAATCTGCCAAGCTACTCCCATTCCTCTACCCACAACTCTCGACTATTCCCAAGAACACATTATCCGTGCAGAGCCCGGAACAGATCTCTGGCGCAAACCACCCACAGTTGACATAGATAATTCTCCAATTCTCTTGGTCAATGCCCCCATCGATCTTCAACGTTTTCACACCGCTCGCGTCACTCTTTCCGCTGATTGGAACACCCTATATGATCAAGGAGGTCTAGTCCTCTTTATCCCTGACGAAGACACCAAGAAATTCGTCAAGACGGGTGTAGAATTCGCTTTTGGAGCACCCCAAGTTGGTACAGTTGCTGCTAGTAGATGGGGCGATTGGTCTCTTGTTCCCGGTGCCGTGAATGGCAAAGTCACGATTCAGGTTGAACGAGAGGTTGATGAAAAAGGGCAGAAGACATCTAGCTTGTGGATATATTTGATCGACCCTGTAACAGGGAATAAGCTGGGTATTCGGGAGGTGACCTGGTGGTTCAGACATGATATTGAGGGTGGGGATCAAGCACCACAAGTTCTCCTTGTCGGTCTGTACGCAGCTCGACCAAAGGTTCCCAGCGGGTCTGACAGAGAAATGGAAGAGCTTGAGGTCAAGTTCGAGGATTTTAAGGTCACGTTGTTTGATGAGTAGAAGGGAATAGATGAGACCAGCTGTAATTCAGAGAAGCTATTGTAAAGTATCCGACAATGCCCATCAATGAAGATCAGGTTCATATTATCTCGGAAACCCGCTAGCGCCAATGCCTACTCGAACAGCTTCTTCTCGAAGTATCTTCCTTGTCTACTGGTGCATAATCTCCATATCATTTAAGTCCGATTCCAAATGCTCACTGGGAATGCCATCGTGATTTTCATGTTCTTCCAATACCACAAGGCCAGCTAGGGCTAGCAAAGGAGCTCCTCTCTCGTATTTAAACCCGCAAAACTCAAGAAGCTGGAGGACTAACGGATGATTCGGAGGTAAAGGTTCGTTAATCGAGAACTCCAGGCTAACGAGAGTCCGCAAAAAAGGTCCATGAATGTTCTGTGTCTTCAACATGGACTCAAGATCACTAGACGGCGATATGTTTTGATAAACAGCAGCCCAAATCTGTAAGTCAACACCCTGCAAGCTACGCAAACAATGGCTACTCTTCCACAATATTTCACTTAGAGTATCCCTGTTATCGTATATCAGTTGGTCAGCGCAGCAGTGGAGATCGAGGATCGTGACTCGATCAAATATAGGCCGGAACACATGAATAACTTGTCTGCTCTGGAAAATGGAACGGAATTCTTCGATCGGTAAATCCACAAACGTTGGAGGGTCTAATTCGATTTCGACGTGAGCTCCCTCAAAAAATGTGCCTTCCGGTTGATGGTCCCTTGGGAGGCGGGGTACTATGCCTCCCGGTAATGCTTTACGAAATCCACAGCATTCGACAGAAGTCCGACTGATGGAGAGAAATGAGTTTTGAAGGAATAGCGGATTGACTGTGAGAGTGTGTTGGACAATAGGTGAGATACGAATTTGTATGTATTTCATGGCTTCAACGCTGGCAGTCGAATTGGTTGACGTATAAACGAGCAAATGAAAAATTCGAGTTACTTTGATGTCAAGATGCCGGAGGAAATAGGAGACGGTCCTTTCACAGTCCTTCAAGCAGAATTCTTCGAGATTCAAGGGATAAACATTATCACCGTGATCAGCTCTTGAACGCTCATATCTCGCGATCGAGTGAATGAGAGACAGTCGGCGTAAATGAGGTAACCCAACAATAACCTGGAGCCACCTTGATGAGGACCAAATAGAATCTTGTGTGACGTCCAAGGCTCTGCTAACTCGAAGTTCTGTGAGATTTGTGAGTCCGAGGAGTTGAAGAGGTCTTTCCAGAAGACAGCTATGAAGATGGAGCCTTTTCAAAAGGGGAGTCGACTCGACAGAAGGAAAATTATCTGGCATCTGCATGTTCCCAAGACGCCTTTGTGCTCGGAGGTAGCCTTGGTGTTCAATAGCGGTTGGTTCATAAATCAAATGAGCGATGCAAAGATACTCGAGTTTAGGCCATCTCTTTGGGACAAGGTGTTCAGGGCGTTTCCAAACATCGCAATCCATATTCAAAGCCACCGAATACGAAGTCAGCAGATCGGCGAAACACATTTCCATCTCGAACTTCTTTGCATCGATCCAGTCGGGAGGGAGTAAACTGTAAGTAATCCCGAGAGGTCTCGATCGCTCCAGCATCAGTTGTCTCCACTCCGCATGAGGATGAGATGGGTTGATGAAGTGTTGCCAAATTGAAGGACTTCGATTGAGGACATCACGCCAGGCCTTGCAGACCTGGGAAGCGCTCATGGTATCTCGGAGGGGGGCAGGCAAGATGTCTTGATAAGTCCGATGGTCCCGCCTGCAACACTTAACCCGCTTGACTAGATCGCAATCGGCATTGATGTGACAGATCTCTTCAAGAAGCTCAGGAGGAAGTTGAATCGCAAGGGATTGGTATCCCATCTAAAGCTAGGTGAATATCAAGTAGCACTTAAAAATAATGAACTAACGTGGGTAGCGAAACGAATTATTTGAAGAGCGATTACAACACTTCAAGCGATTTAAATCCTCGAATAGGGAGTCCTTCGACAAAGCAGCGGATGCAGAAGCAAGGCCTTCACAACCTATGGCACGTAAAGTAATGTACAAATGACTGAGAACAATGGCAATCTCCGTAACCCTTTTGTAGTCTTTTTGTTTTTGTTCTGTTTGCGGTTGAGCGGGATAATATTCAAGCCACGAGGCAAGCTAACGGGGATATACCTCATTGTCTTACTAAGTCTATTAGTTATTGCTCATCAGCAACAATAACCGCATAGTTGAGTGGGATCGGTGTCAATTTCCGGTATGTTCACTGAGCCACAAAGGCTTTTGAAGGATACTTGAACTATGTCCTCCACACACTTGAAATGACTCACCGGAAGCTCTAGGATGCAAGATGGTGATAATTATGACTAGGCCTTGGCATTGTGATCTAAGAGTATAAATACTTGATGTTACCACTTCCATCTACCCTTGGTTGTATTTTTGAACTTCCCGAACTCCCAATTGAAACAATCCTTAGAACGTTGATCCCATTAGACGCTCTCAAAAGTTGAAGGAAAGTCATAACTTACGACACAAACACCATCTTCTCCCTCAAGTTCAATAGCTTTTTGAGGCTTTGGTACGGTGTCACCTTCCCCCCAATTCACACCAAGAACAGAGTCTATAATTACTCGAATGGGATGGTTTGACAGGGAGACTCCCCATTTCAATTGACCGACGGTATCGTAACGTATTACTTCTCCTAAATGACACCTCGATTCCATCGCATACCCAGCTAATGCACACCAGGAGCTAACTCCATTGCAAGTACCCATTGCGATTGGCTACCACAAGGCATGAGCAAAGGCGGGGAATAACGAAGATAGAACCTACATCGGCGGTATGATATATATGTGTCACGTGTTGAAGTGACGGCTAGATGTTTGTGTTCGAGGGGATCAGTGACATAGATAGATGGCGTTCCGCTTCGGCTTACTGGGAATGGGAGGTGTAGTCTTCGTGCCGCCATTGTTTCCCCTGGCGCTTCAAAAGCGACCGTCGGTGCCCCGAATGTCAAGCCTATAAGTGAAGCCAGAGCTCCTCCCAGGGAATGTCCTGTACGCAAGTTCGAAAAGGCCTTACGAGGAAGGTGACATTGGCATACCTACGATCCAGATGTTAGCTTCGGGATACATGTACGTGACGTTATTATAGAGGTTCTGTGAAATGGAATATCAAGCAAAAATCTTGAGAACGATGGAAGAACAAACAATTCCGACATGATAGAATAAACTCTCTGCTTGCAGTGCTTTCTGAACGCAAGTTTCCTCGCAACGGTAACCACCATTATAACAATCGCAAACCGTACTCCATGTCGGTCCCACACGCGCACAGCAACACGAGAACAGCAAGTTATCATTCAGTTTGTCCTTCTTTACCGTGGGACCTCCACCTCCCGCTATCCACGGTCCAGATGTACCCTTCACCGAAAGAACAGCAGTTGAGTTATCTTCAGACACGAAAACATGGCCACGAAAACCATCGTCAGAGAGATTCCAGCCGAATGGGAAAGACTAGGTAAAACATCAAACTGGCGAAGAGGAGATCGATAAGCAGCCACGTACCTGATTCCACTGGTGAGAGAGGTCATACCAATCTTTATCTGCTACTTGTATGTACGCATTCGCGGTCATCTTTGCCAGAGTTATCAACACATCTTTGTTGCTTACATCCGGGCCTTCCACTTGATCCTCCGACCAATCCAAGACCGTAGACTCACCATGTACCCTTGAACGTTGACGCGCCACCTGGAAGGAACCCTGGAATGCTCGAGGTATGACTAACTTCCTGGTCGAGGGAATTTCTAGTTTATAGGAATGATGCCCAAGAGCCTGTACATGTTCAGGATTTTCGATGTCGGCAAAGAGAATACCGTTGGAGGGTGTAGACGTGTAGACATGTCGTAGATTGAACGTCAAATAGTTAGCCTCTCTTGGCGTTTGTAATGATTTGAATGAGGATATCAACGCGTAGAGTGATGATAGCAAGGTCCAGTACATTGAGAATTACATAATCATCAAAAAGAGCTAGTCACTCGGAAAATGTTATGATTCTCTTTCGAATGATTATGCTTGTAGGTCATCTGCTTCACTCATCTGCTCTCTCTATGGTGAGCTTTTTGAAAATGGCAAAAATCCTAGTAGGGTGAAATCACCGTCATGATGGCTTTTCCTAGCCGGTACCTCATACCCGTTCTGAATTGAAGATGTTTCAACGAAGAAGTCTGAAGACTCTGCAGAAACTTCATTCAGATAGTGAAGGCGACCAAGAAATTGATGGTGGACTTACCGTTTCACTTTCAGGTCTATCATGTCAAATAGACTGACTATTGGGTGATTAATGTGGTGACGTTGGATCTATGCTGATGTAAACTGCAACGGCCAACCAAGAAGTACATGATAGCAAAAGCCCTTGAAAGCTGGTTTTGATGATAACTTGGAGATCGAATCACTTCGGTCGTACGCTTCAGGTAAGAAGAGGCGCTCACAGAAATCACACAGTATTGTAGTCGAGCTAATTACCGTACTCAGGTCATCACTGAGCAGGAGCGAACAAGTGAATGATTTCATGCAGCAAGAACATAAATACAGCAATTTTGATTTGATGATCTGCAGAGTGTCATTGAAGGGGTAAGCAACGAGAATTTAAAGCATGTTTAATGATACAAAATTCAATGATCAGATGAAATAGATTCGACCAGATCCGAACAGCTGTTTCAATGGTGGTCTCAAAGGCAGGGAGCTTACATCCTATGAGAAACCAGTAATCTTCAGGTTCATGTCGGTCTCGACGTTTGGTATATCTACAATATCGGGTATTGTTCCGTTGGCTGTATCCAGATCTACAGCAGAGATCGATGTCCGACCCAAAGGCGAGATTGTCCCGCGTGATGGAGAAGCAGCCCGTCCACTGGGACTAAATTGAGACTCATGCCGATCCATCAACACCTTCACCAGTAACTGCTGCGGGTTGGTTATTCGTAGCCGCTTTCGCGTAGGGCCTGCTGGAGGATGTGAATTAATTTCCATCGTGCCTTTGGTCTTCAACGAGGGGGATTTCGGTACAAGGATGGACTTGCCAAACTCGTCTTTTTCAGTTTTCCAGCCCTTTTCGGCAAGCATCAGGCGCAACAACGTGGCGGTTTCTTGAACCTTCTCCTTCAGCCGCCTTGACTTCCGCCTGGCAATCATGAGCTTATTCCATGCTTCATCTACATCCCTGTTTTTACCTCTGGATATACTTCTGATGACTCGCTCCTCTTCTTCCAAAATGCTCTCCATTGACTTCGCCGCGCCCTCTCGCTCTTTTGTTCGTTTCATAACACCACACATTCCTTTTAACTCGTTATCCCCGCCTATCTGCGAATCTATCATATTCGTATCCAATGTATCGCACGGTTCTGGACTCAGTGATCTTTGGTCTGTATTCAGATGAAGTGTAGAGTCATCTTCCACAATCAAAAGACGGGTTTGAAGAACCGGCAGGCGATCGGATGTTCGTTTAGGTGACGCCGACTCAACAGGAATCAAATTCTTGTCTGTATCTGCACCAGGCAATGAATGCAAGGTCAACCCTGGAGATTCGGGAGGTGAGAGTACGAGAGTGTCGTCAAACGTATTTTGTGTTGTCTGTATGGCCAAAGGTAGACTAAGATCGTCATCAGGAAGATCAGCAAAGGAACCACGACGGGAGGGTGAGGGTGGCGGTGCTAAATTGACCAAAGAGTCCGGAAAATCAATATACGCATCGCCGAGATCATCCAACTCTGGCTGATGTGCTGTTTGTTCCACTTTGTAAGGGCATTCTACAGGTGCCTGTTCTGCGAAGGGCTCGCCAAGAGGCAGAGAGACAGGAAAAAGCTTATTTCCCAATTCAATTGGATCCAAGCCCTCCTGATAAATGGATATCGGAGAACTGCAAATGGTAGTCGAGAAGAAGGGATCACTATTTACAGGATGAACTTGAAAACTTGAAAGCGGTGGTGCAGGAAAATTGTCCAACGAGGTGAGTTCAACTTTCGTCAGGCCTCCGTTATTGGAATAGTGGCAATCAGGATTAGCGAACAAACCATTACCGATCTTCTCGCCGAACGATTCAGATCCAAGAGACCGAAGACGAGGAGGAGGAGAGAGTGCCTGCGAAAACCACTCGCTTAATGAGGGGGAAATAGGTGATAAGGAAGGCGAGGAATTCAGAGTGCTGAAACTGCTTTGGCTGCTCGAGGTGAGAGCACCAACAAGTGGCGAAGGGGAATTAAAAATATCTTCCTGATCAGGCAGATCATGTGTCTGGCTGAGAGGGGACGGGAGGTAGCCTTCAATCTCATCCTCAACAGCTGGCAAAGACATTGTAGATTTTGGAAGGGTTAATGGTGGTGAAAGAGGTGCTTCACAATTAAGGAATGAGTGGGTCACCATCAATGGTGAGTCTAGAATCCCGCCAAAATAGCACAATGCAGTACTTGGGTGACAAAAATGCCGGCTTGAAAGTCCCAGGTCAGTCGAAGGCAGAAAGAATGACTGTCTTCCAGAATGGAGGTCCGTTGAAGGTAGTGGAAGACAGCTACTAACTGTTTCACTGCAGTGAGTCAATTCTCGATTCCGATAAGGATGTTCAAGAGAATATTGGAAAATCTTCTGGGTTGAAGTAGGTGGCAGAGAATGGATGTCCGTAGTTGTCAAATAGTAGCGAGACAATACTTTAGTGAGATGTTGGCTGGATGAAGAATGCTCGAGAGCTGTGGTGGCAGAGACCATGGTATCTTGTTGAGCCATGGGAAATGCTCTAGTGTAGAGACTATACTATAAATCTCAATTTTCACATTGTTATAGGGACGTACTGCTGAGAATTAGTTTGAGAGCATAGCAGCAGCTGGGGGCAGAAATTCAATCCCGGGTCAATGTCGTTGCCTCGAGCGCCTGCTTATGTCATCAATGGTCGAGCACAGCTTCGTGACAGCGGTGGCCTCAAGGCAACCCTCGTGCTCAATTTGTGCTCAATTTGCGAGGCTGGAAAGCATTAGACTTGTCTTAGACGCGGGCACAAGATTTCTACACCCAGTACAGCAGTATCGCGCTTTCAAGATTTTTCTTGGAGTTCTACTTCAATTTGTGGTTATGCTCCGAATTCCCGATATCAGAGTCCTGTCACGATCATCGCTTCTCTCTTTCATACCACCATCTTGTATGGTGATGCCTAACAGAGAAATTGCAAATATAAATCTTTATTCTTACAATTCAGCTATGTCTAACTCAATGGAGGTCAATGCCATCTCCGAAGACACCAACATGGGTGAGCCGAGAGGCAGATCCCTGTTGTCGAGCCCAAACACTTCAAGAGGAATGTTGGCTCATTCAGATCTTTCTTCCATCCCATATGTGGACAGAATGGAGGCACAAAACAATGATCCCTCCTGGTTTAATCAAACAGAACAAGAGCACTTTCAACTGTCCTATGCAACTCCCAAGGAGGGGGTACCCAATGTTCAAAATGAGGCTAACAATTCAAGTAACACACCTCTCCCACATGTGAAGGATACAAATAACAACACGGATCAACCTCATGGGTTTGATTTGTCTTCTATTCCATATGAGGAAGCATGACCAACCAATGATGATTCATGGAGTGGTCAATCAAACCCAATCTCTATATTTGGAACCAAGAAGACAATTCCTGAGAATTTGAAGAATATTAAGTCCTCACTTCACCACATTGCCAATTATATAAAAAATAGGCATCTAAAAAATAA
>Ga0157363_1006141_pt1 | contig 11282 bp, 13 predicted proteins | sample AttsexASBM1_FD_111477 | JGI IMG/M metagenome (GOLD analysis project Ga0157363, IMG submission 111477) | Fungus gardens microbial communities from leaf cutter ant in Ribeirão Preto, State of São Paulo, Brazil - Atta sexdens ASBM1 | ecosystem: Host-associated > Fungi > Mycelium > Unclassified ...
AACATGTGGTGTCCATGTTGTATGACGTCACTTTATTCTAGGACCTTCTACTTCATTCTCCCAAGTCTCGTGATCAGTCTTGTGACTACGCCATCAAGTTGTGACTGATGTGACAGCGTGACTAATAACCCCTAACCCGAGTTGTTCTAAAAATAGAAAATTAAAAGAAAAGAAAAAGAAAAGTAAAATAAAAATGAAAATGAAAAATAAAATAAAGTCCACTGTCAACGATCTTGACACTAAGATTCTTCTCTAGAGAGAAATTTGCCTGTCCATATGGTTTATACCCTATTGAATCTAGGCAACATATTTTGCATGAGTGCAAGAGGTTTAACAATTACTGGAATCCTAGAAGAGATTCTATTGCTCACTTTACATTATTCCTCAAATATAATAGCATACAGCCTATTTAGTTTTGTTGTCTTCTCTTCTTTTTATTTTTATTTTTTCCTTTTTTCTCTGTTATTATATTTTTCTTTTCCTCATATTGTTTTAGTCTCCATGTATGTAGTTATGAAGTAGCTACCACGGTCTGTCCTTGTGTCCTGTGTAATAAATTGTTAAATTATCATTGTTAATCATCATTTTAAAGCCTAATAAGGCATCTTGCAACTCTCCTAAATCCTTTTATCCTTTTATCCTCTTGAATACCTTAGAAAAGCTAATTAAGAAAGTTATTAGTGAAAGACTCCAATTTTATTTAATATCTACAAACTTTGTTTATCCTAATCAACTTTGAGGACTCAAACAGTATTCCACTATAGACATGAATATTTTCCTTATCCATCTTATTTGTTCAGAATGGGTTAATAATGTTTGAATAAAGCAAGTTTTGATTCTAAAGTTTTTTTCTTTTTCTTTGACTATTTAGTTAGTAGAAAAACACAATATTTATGGAATAGTTTTGTTTCACCCTTTTTCAATGTTAATATAGGCATAGGACAAGGCTCCACTCTATCTCTGATTTTATCTGCTTTTTACATCTCTCTTATTTTTGAAAAAAGAGCTAAAACATTATAAGACGAAAGTGTGGACAGACTGTAGGGTTAGGGTTAGGACAAGATAAGATATAGTAGTAGTTATATTATTAGTCTACAATAAGAGAGAGAAGACACATGACTGGGAAGTTATATGACATGATGTCATAGGCATAGAGTAGTCAAGAGTAGTCTAGAGCAGTCTGGAAGGATCTAGGGTCTAGAAGGATCAGGAAAAGTCTAGAGATGGAGTGACATCAAGGGACATGGGTTCCTCATGGTGTACACATGGTGCATGCATGTATGACAGAGATTAAAGAGTATGATGTCAGGGCACATAGACATGAGATGGTGGCCTTGAGGTAGACACATGGTAGATAAGTAATAGACATGAGGACAGGGCATAGACATTAGGGTAGGCGTAGAGAAGTCATAGCATGGACCATGAGGACTTTATATAAATAGTAGGTAGAATACTATTGTAGTTCCCTGTCGAGTTCTCTTGTGAATACACAACTTGTGTTCCCTACTAGATATCCCTACTAAGAGATTTACTTGTAGTGACGCTATTGGACTTTGTGTCTAGTGGTTGCCACAACATAAAAATCTAAAAATCTCTGTCTCATTTCTTTTATTTATAGATGATGGACTCTTTATTTCTCAAGAAAAATCTTTTGAAAAAACCAATCACATATCTTTTGTAGCTATAACATTATCTCTTTCCTACTAGATCAATATGTACTTGTCATTAATACTGAAGTATTTCATTATTTCAGATTACATAGTCTCTTCAACCCTTCTCCTTTGGATTTCAGTTGTATTGGAAGACTTATCCTTTGTTCTAAAGAGTCCTAGAGATATCTAGGGTTTATCTTTGACAAAAAACTATCATTTCAACAATATGTCAAGTTCTATTCAAACAAAGTGTTGTCTGTCAAAGCTAAAGACAGTGGACTTAACCTTTTCTTATTTTCCTTCTCATTTTATTTTTCTTTTTGATTTTCCCTTTCTATTTTTCTATTTTAGAACTAGGGTTAGGGTTAGAGTGACAAGATCACACTGTCACACATCAGTCACCTCAGATGACATGGTCACAGTAACAGTCACAAGTCACGGAATATATGGAAGAATGTAGAAGGTTTTGGAAGAATAATATCATACAACAAGTACAACACATGGCTATTTAGGGTAGGCTAGAAATACTTAGCATGGACCATGAGTTATTAGTATATAAGGTAGACAATCCTGTAAAAGTTCTCTATTGAGTTCTCTTATGTTAATCCAATACAAGGTTCCTCTTATTGACCGACTCTAAGGTTTTGAGTTGTAACATTGTCCATGGTCAAGAGCATGAAAATACTAGGGAATTCCACTTGAAGTTTACTCTCTCATTAAAAATAACTTCTCTATAATACTTGTATTCTTCCTACTGCCTTCTATAACTTTTCTCTTTGGCATTTTAATAAAGCCTCTCTTGCATACTCACTCAGAGAGCTCAAAAAATGCAACAAAGAGCTGTACTATAGATATTTGATGCTTTTTGTATCTCTCTTACTCTTGGAATTAAAGTTATTACCAGTTTAATTTCCATTCATTTACACCTTCAGAAACTCAGCAGAAGATGTCAGCTTAGAACTTCTGCCCTTTCTGCCAATCATGCTATCAAATCTCTTCTTGAGAGCAGACACACTATTAACTCCAATTATCATTGTTTCTCCTTAGAAAACATGATCTTCAAGCAAAGGTTAAAAATCAAGAGTTCTATTATTGATGCTAACAATCATCTCAATAGTATTATCTCATCTTTTGACTCTCTTAATAGTGAATTTTCTCCAGGATCTAGATTAGTTGATAATTTCTAGTTGTTTTTTATTTTATCAGGCAGATTGTAAAAATAAGGTCTCTTATCTTTGCAAACTTGATAATATTGTTATTAATACATTGTCTTGTTCCAATTCAATTATTATTGTTTCTAATGCAAGTATCAAAAATAATATTGCCACTTCCATTATGCATATCCATTCATATTCCAACTCTGTCAAGAAAACTCTTCATCATATTATTTCTTCTGAAGCTGAATTATTCACTATTAAGTACAGTATTAATCAAGCTATTCAATCCTCTGAAGTCTCCTGTATTATTGTTATCACTGATTCAATCCATATGACACATCAGATTTTTTATTCATCTGTTCATCTATACCAACAACAGTTGATTGCTATTTCCAAAATTTTAGTTGTTCTTCAACAAACATTCATTAATCTCTAGGATTGCCCAATTAATAGTAAATAGCCCTTTCATACATTTGTTGATAAAGAAACCAAGAAATTCAACCTCATACCACTGTTTCCATGCAAAATATCATGGGATTTTAATAAGAAGAATTAATGTGACAATATCATCAGAAACTGGCAAATAATTTTTCAAGTATCCAATTTCAAAGGCAAACACTTTCTCAATCTTTTAGACAACAAACTCCTTCCTATATTAAGGAAGGTCCATGGATCAAGCATTTCAGACATTCAAATTTGTTATGTGCAAGAGCCATAAGAGCTATCACTAATCATGCTCCAATAGAGGAGTATCATCTTTCATTCTTTCCTAGAGAAGATTTTAGTTATCTATATGAAACTTATCCAATTGAAACTAGATATCACATACTTCACAATTACAGGAGGTTTAACAACTGTTGGAACCTGACAAAGAATACTGTTAGTCAATTTGTCTCTTTTCTTTTTCTCTTCCTTTTTCTTTACTTCCCTGTTGTCTCTGTCCTATGTAATGTAGTTATGAAGTAGCTACCATAGTCTACTCTCATATCTCATGTAATAAATTGTCAATTTTAAAAATAAAATAAAAGTCATGTTATATTAGTCATATATGTGTTTCACCTGTCATAGTTGTGGTTACAAAATCATGTAACCTATCTTAGTCAGTACTTGACACTGACACTCTATAATAAATATGGCCAAAATTGAAATTTATAATACAATTTGATGAGTTTGCTTGTTTGACTCCACTCTTGTTACTACTAAAGACCTAACATCTTTATTATCTACTATAGCATCATTACTTTATCAGAAGTTTAAGCTAGCCAACAGACTAAATAGTTGTTATCAAAGATATGGTAGAAGAGCAGTACTATGTATATGGTTCTAATGATTATTACTTCTAAAGATCATGTAGCATGTCACTGTTAGAAAAATGGGTATTCTCATTGATTCTGATTGTTATCAAGACACTTAATGAATAGAATAGATACATTCTAAAGTAAGAGAAGTACAAAATATTGAAGATACATATATATTTATGCTTTGTAATATTCAATTATACTTCCAGAATATAGCAGTACAGAGAGCTCTATTATACTGATAGTTATTACAGTGATCATATACTATAAATAGGTCTGTCTGTCAGTTAGCTGTGCCAATTGTGTGACTATTATAGCAAATATATTGCAGTGCTCGATTATCAGTGTAAGTAAGATTCTGCAGTTCATTGGTAACTATATCTACTTCTTATATTCTGATTTCTATTTTATCTTTCTAACTCCTAATACTTGATAAATACAGCAATTTCAATATTTATCAATCTATCTTGATTGACATATCTAGTGCAACCTTTAATCATAGGCATAGTATCCAAAGTGGTACAAGCAATGATAATTACCATCATGTTGTGGCAACCACTAGACACAAAGTCCAATAATCACACAAAGTAGCAAAGTGTTACGAACTTAAGATCTTAGAGTTGGTCAAAAGAAAGAACCTTGTATAGGGTTTACACAAGAGAACTCGATAGAGAACTCTTCACAGAATTGTCTACCTTATATACTAAAGGCACTTGGTCCATGCTAAGTACTCCTAGCCTACCCTAAACTGCCATGTATATGTCTCGAGGTCAACATGTGTTGTACACATTGTATGATGTTATCCTTCTCCACCTTCTTCTTGTGTTTGTGTATCTAACTCTAACCCTAAGTTCTAAAAATAGACAAATGGAAAATAAATTGAAAAGAAAAATAAAAATGAGAAAGAAAATGAAGAGAAACTAAGTCCACTTTTCTCGATCTTGACATTACCCCTCTCTCAAGGTTTCTCCTTCAGAGAAACTGACTTCCACCTTCACCAATTCTTTTCCAACTTCCTTAAATATTCCTCCTCGAATCTTCCATTGTCCCAACCATACAGCAGCTTTGCTATGTACTTCCCCAGTAGTTTGCTTCTATATTCCTCTGTTCTTAGATTCCCTTTTATTCTTCTTCCTGTCTCTATCTTTTCCTATCTTCTTACTTCCATACTCAACCTTCCTTTGAATTCCTCAACTAACTCCTTTGCATTCCCCAGGTCTTTCTCTCTTTCCTATGTGTTGTTTTCTACAGTAAACCCCTTCCACCATATCAAATACTTTTCTGCTCCCCTTATTTTTATTTTATTCAAGATTTTTTCCACTTCCCATTCTTCAACTCCTTCGACTTCCACTGGTTTCCCCTCTTCCTTTTTTTGTCCCTTTACCTGCTCCTTATATTGAACTATTCGGCTCACATTGACTACCAGATAAATCCTCATCAAACTTGGTAATCGTAGTTTCACCGCATTTGTAGACACTACCTTCTCTATCTCATATGGTCCTACATATCATTCCACTAACTTTCTCACTGGTCTTTCCTTAAATACTAGGTCTTTCATACTTAGCATTACTCTATCTCCCCTCTTCCATTCCTCCATCTCTTTTCTTTTCCTATCCACATATCTTTTCATCTCTTCCTGTGCTTTTCTCAATGCTGCCCCTGCTTCTTCTTACACCTTTTTCAGTTTCTCTACAAATTCCATTGCTTTTTATACCTTCCCTTTTTTCCTGATATCTGCTCTCATTCTCAACTCTCTTCCATAATTTTCTATAAACAGAGACACCTTTGTCGTTGAATGTACTATGTTATTTACAGCAAATTCTGCCGATGCCAGCCACTCTGGCCAATCCTTTTGCCTGTGATCTACAAAGAACTGAAGGTACTGTTCTTGTTAGAATCGCAGGAAAGGGATTTAGCTTCTTTTCATCTCTTTTCCTTTTCTATTTTCTTCCCTATTTACTTTCCTATTTACTTTCTCTTTGTTCTATTTTTAGCATGTAGGACTAAGATTAGAGGTGGCATAAGTCACGTGACATGAAGAAAATTCTAGAAGAATAATATCATACTACATGGGAACCTCATAGCTAACACATGGTTATTTAGGATAGGTTAGAAATAGCTAGCACAGCCCCTGAGGATTCAGTATATAAAGGTAGACTATCATGTATAGAGTTCTCCATAGAGTTCTCTTGTGTTACCCCAATACAAGGTTGCCTCCTAGCCCAACTCTAAGGGTTCTGAATCATAACAGTTCTAACTCCTAGTTCATGTGCTCTGTTTGTCCATCTGTCTGAGGATGAAATGCTGTCAACAGTTTCATTTTAATGCCTAGCATTCTATTCAACTCCTTGGTCAACTCTGCAGCAAACTGTGGCCCCCTATCTGACACCACACTTTCCAGTAACCTGTGCAGCCTCCACACATTGTCTCTGAAGAGTCTTGCTAACCCCTCTGCCAATGTTCCCTCTGTAGTCGCTACAAAGTGCATCATCTTTGATAGCCTATTGCAGACTACCAAGATCACATCCTTTTCTACTACAATCGGTAACTTGGTAATGAAGTCCACCAATATATATGTCCACAGCTTTTCCAGGACTTCTCCCAACTTTAGCTTCCCTGCTACTTCTTCTGTCCTGTTCTTCATCCGCTGACACAAATCACACCCTTCTACATACCACCCCACTTCTCTTGTCACTCCTGGCCACCAGTAATTTCTGGTAACCAATTCTGCTGTTTTTCATTTTCTCCCATGTCCCACCATCAGTACATCATGGTGTAGCCAAATGATCTTTGTCCTCAACTCCTCATTCCTTGGCACATACACTTTTCCTTCCTTCAATACCAATTCTCCTTCCATCTTCCATTCTTCTCCTTGTATCGCTTTCACTCCCACTTTTTTTATCTCCCCTACTATTCTAACTATCTCTTCGTCCTTACCCCTAGCTTTTTTTATTTTTTCCAATATTTCTACTTCTGGTTCTTCTATAATTACTTCCTCTAACCTATGAAGCCAATAGTCTTTAATAATTATCTGGTTTTCATTATCCTTATCTACTCTTACTTTCCAGTCTGGTCTTCTACTTAGTCCATCCACCTTTCCCATTCTTGTTCCTGGCACATGTTTTAAAATGAAGTCAAACCTTGATAAGTACAATGCCCATTGAGCTTATCTCCTATTTAACTTCTGTGCTTTCATAAAATATTCCAAGTTCTTATGATCTGTCCAGATCTTGAACTTGAATTGTGTCCCTTCTAACAAATGTCTCCAGCTCTCCAACCCTCTGATGATTGCTAACATTTCCTTGTCATGTATTTCGTAATTTCTTTCTATCTTATTTAATGACTTGGAAAGAAAAGCAACTGGTTTCCACTTCCCTTCTTCTTCCATCAACAGCACACCTCCCGTTACATAATCTGACATGTCCACCTCCATCCTCATTTTTTTGTCTATATCTGGTGCTGCTAACACTGGTTCTTGTGTAAACCTTTTTTTTAACTCCTCAAATGCTCTTTCTTGCTTTTCCGTCCATTCTCACTTTCTATCTTTCTTTACCATGTCATGCAATAGTCTCGCAATAGACACAAAGCCTTATATGAATCGATGATAATAGTTTGCCAATCCTAAGAACTTCTGGATGTCCTTGACACACTTTGGTGTCAGCCATTCCAGTACTCCCCTCACCTTCTCTTTCTCCATCTTAATTCCCTCTGGCCCTATTACCACTCCTAAAAATCCTACCTCTCACACCTTCCACTTGCATTTCTCTGGCTTCACATACAAATCGTTTTCTTCTAACCTCCTTATCACTTCTACCACTATCTCATTATATCCTTCTTCCGTTTCCGTTCCAATTATCACATTGTCAATAAACACGGCTACTTTTCCTGTATTGATTAAATCCCTCAACAATTCATTCATCATGGCTTGGAACATTGCTGGTGAATTTATTAATCCAAAAAACATTACCATAGGTTCGAAGGACCCCTCCAGTGTTGTGAATGCTGCCTTCCACTCATCTCCCTCTTTAATCCTTACATTGTTGTACCCCACCTCAGATCCATCTTTGTAAAGACCTTCTTCATTCCAATGTTCTCCAACACATCTGATATTAAGGGAAGGGGATAATTGTTTTTAATGGTCCATTCATTTAGGTACCTATAGTCCTGAACCATTCTCTTCTTTCCATCCTTTTTCCCCACAAAGAATACCAGTGCTGTCTGTGGTGACTTTGATGGTCGGATATACCCCTTCCTCAGCTGTTCTCAAATGAACTCCCTTACCTCCTCTCTTTCTTCTCTCGACAACAGATACACTTTCCCCTTCCTCGGTACAAATCCCTCCTTTACCTCTATTGCATGGTCCCATAATTTTCTGGTTGGCATTCTTTCCAATTGTTTCTTACTGAACACTTTAATCCATTAGTGAAACTGCTTGGGTACCAATTTCCTCGCTTCCTCTTCCGACCTTGCTGCTCCCTCCTCTTCCCAAATCTCCCATTTCTCTGCTATTCTTTTTATCTCTACTGTTTTCCTCCCCTTCTTCCTTCTCATTTCCCGCTCTTCCCGTTTTCTCTCTGCTTCCTCTTTTGCCTCTTCTTCCCTTTGCTTCTGCCAACCAGACTTTCCCTGTTCCAGTCTCCATTGCTTCCCACCCTCTTCTGGGCATCTCGTCATTTTCACTTCCCCTGTCTTCCAGTCGATCTCTGGGTTATGGCGAGCTAGCTGTTACAACCTTAAGCTAGAGCTCAGGTTGCACTTAGGCAAAGACTTGAGAGAAGTTAAAGAGAATGATATAAGTGGTAAAGCGTAAAGACACAGGAGAGTATCTACGCTATATATAATAGAGGGAATGAGGAAACAGAGTACATTACATAAGGCAGGTAACATGAGGAAACCACTAGGAAAAGGTAAGGTGGTAGCACCTACTATATAAGGCACTGACTGAGACTACTTTGGCACAGCCGATCATGTCGTCATACCCTTTGCCCTTCTCCATGCTGCATCCTAGAGGCATCAATCATAACAATACCCCCGTCTCAGCATTCATGTCCTCATGAATCAGATCAGGACCTCTAACTCTCCTACCACATGTGTAGCCACTATCTTTTTGCTAGGGCCGATGATGACTTGCTCCCTGTTATCAATCGCTATGAAGTATGGTTCATGCGGTAGACCTCCTTGGAACATATGGATTTGATATCCATTTCTTGCCATTTCCGTGTTGTGTTTTTTGTTCACAAATGCCATCACAACTTCTTTCTAGAAGTTGGGATCTTGTTCACCTCTGGATTTGAGAGATTGGTAGTGTGGTGGTGGCTTGAATAGTCTTGTTTGTATTGGATTTCACACAAACTTCATGTACTTGAAGAGATTCTTGACCTCATCCGTTATGAAACTTGTTGCTGATGATGAAGATGTTGTTGTGGAGATTTTGTATGGCTTGAGCAATATCACCTCCTCATTCTCAACCTTTCCTTCTTTCTTTCTTGTTTCTTCATCCATATATAGCTCCTGGATTTCCCGAATATTGTTGTCCACATATTTATTGTCTTGTCCTTTGTAGTAATCCATTTCATCGGCCAACATTCTTTGGATCTGAAACGCTCTTTTGTTCATATCACTTTGAACTAGATATCGAAGATCTTCAGATATTTGTGTGATATTTGTAGCGTTCGTTGTTCTGTTGTTGATGCTGGTCATTAAAATCGATCCTTCTATCTCCGTTATCATTGTATTTGCTTCTTTTGCCATCTTCTTGATATCCTTCACCATTCTTTGCACATTGATCATTGTTTCTATCCCCTTCAATGTTTTGTGGTATAACCTCGTCCAATCTTCTCTTTCTCTCTTCATGACTTGAGCCTGGTCCATATTGCTTAGTTTCCTAGAGATGTATGGATTTGGGGATGTGGGTACCATAGTGTAGTTGTTTTTGTTAGAGATTTGGGAAGACACTTGCTTGTAGGATTGCTTTAAGAGTTCGAATGGTTTCTTTGAGCTATTAAGATGGGATTTTACCCCCCCTCTTTATAGGTTTCGACTCAAAACTCTTGTTCAATAGTCTTCAATTGCCTCTTTTGCATGAGGCAACCCTATTTCTGCTATCTATTAGTCATGTTTATCTCCATAGCCCTTCCAATGTACCAGGTATTGTGTTCCTCTTCCACGTTTTCTATGCTTCCTGACTTCTTCTACCTTATATTCCTCTTCTTCATTAATAATCATTGGCAGAGGTGTTGGATCCTTGTATTGTCCTTTGAACTTTAGCTCCACACATCATGTTAGAAGATCCTCGTTGAAAACATTATGAATTGCCCATCCTTCTAGAAGTTCCAGTTGAAACACTCCTGAACCAATGTTTTTTGAGATCTTAAAAGGTCTGTATATTTTATTGTCCAACTTCTTTGAGAGTCGATTCAACTGGATATTTTTGTTCTCCAACCACACATTGTCACCAATCTTCAGTCCTTGAGGATTTTGCCTTTTCTTGTCAAACTGCTTCTTCATCCTTCTTTGGGCTTCCTCTATCGCCTTTGTTGCCTGTTCCCAACTTTTCTGTATTCCGATCAGGAATTCTTCTACTCGTGGAATCCCTGTTTGAACCATAAGGTCTCCTTTCCAAGGATGTCTTCTAAAGTTTAATTCAAATGGTGTCCTTCCTGTTGCCGCATGTTTCTTGTCATTGTACTGAAATTCTGCTGTGGCTAGCCAGTCCATCCAATCATCTTGTTGGTAATTCATGTAATATTATAAGAATGTTCCTATCTCCTAGTTTATCCTTTCCATTTGACTATCTGTTTGAGGATGGTATGCCATCAATAGTTGTCTTTTTGTTCCCAATACTTTTGTGAATTCTTCCATAAAATTTGATGCAAATTGTGGTCCCCAATCACTGAGAATCTTCCTAGGTACTCCATGTAGTTTCCATATGTCGTCCCTATAAATTTTGGCAATTCCTTCTGATGAGATATTCATTGTTGTTGCCTTTAATTGAATTATTTTCGTGAATCGGTCCACTATGACTGTTATGATCTAAAGCTCAAAGTGTTAAGCAGTAGAACAACTCTTGTATTGAGTAACACAAGAGAACTCGATAGAGTTCCTAAGACAAAGTAGTCTACCTTATATACTATAGCCCATGGTCCATGCTAACTACTGTGCACCCTACCCTAAAT
>Ga0157363_1006142_pt1 | contig 11279 bp, 14 predicted proteins | sample AttsexASBM1_FD_111477 | JGI IMG/M metagenome (GOLD analysis project Ga0157363, IMG submission 111477) | Fungus gardens microbial communities from leaf cutter ant in Ribeirão Preto, State of São Paulo, Brazil - Atta sexdens ASBM1 | ecosystem: Host-associated > Fungi > Mycelium > Unclassified ...
AAAAAAAAATAAATAAATCCAAATCTCCAGAATTCAGGAAGGAATTTATATTTTCTTTCCTTTTTTCAATTAAAATTGTAACAAAATCGAAGACTATAGCTTTCAAGCAATTAGGAATAAATACGATAGTGAATTGACGCACTCTTTCTAAAATTTATTATAACTACAATAGAGAAAGAGAGAGGGGGGGGAGGAAAGGAGAGAGAGAACTTATAAACATATCATTTTCAGTTGCTTTTCTACCTGAGATCAATATTTCTGGAATTATAAATTATTTTATATACTAATAACTCACTTCTACTAGACTGTCATCCTTTCCTGTGCCATCTGTAAGACCTTGTACTGCCAAAAGTTCTGCCGTGGTGAGAAAACTTGCTAGTTGCTCTTGAATAACATTCACTTCACCTTGGTACATGAAATCTACCAAGGCAGCCAAGTCGTCAAATTTTACATTACGGAATATTATGATGGGATGCTGGCATGGATTTTCCTATATAACAAATAATTATTTAAAAAATGTCTCTACATTTAAACATATAATAAATGAATCAGAGATGTACGCAATACCTTAAATAAATCTCTAAAGTATGTACTACATGCTGACAATAGCATTTTGTGTGCCCTGATTTTTTTGCCTTCGCAGCTCAAAGTAACATCCACGAGATCTTCATCTGATCTCAATGTTTCAAAAGCACAAGTAATGTGTTTTAAATAATTGTTCCATCTAAGAGAGAATTGTTGACTGGAACCCATTCTGCTTCCTTAAATATAAAGAGATAAATTTATATATTAGATTATGTTTATAATTTAATAATATTCATAACATAAAAATTTATATCATCACTGATTTGAATAAAAATATATAAAACTTTATTAAATGAATTGAAAGACTTGCTGCAACATTGGATTAACGAATATTATACAAAAATGAAATAAACGAATTCCAAAGTTGGTGATGAACAAAATACTATAGTATCACATGTTTGGCTACATTGTTGGTCTACTATTGCAGCAAATCCTTCAAATAAAATAATCAGCAATATGCAATTATTGCATTTACAATATAATTATCTTTATTCCACATTTATTATAACATTGATATTATTATTAGAAAACTATATACAAAAAAACTCAATACTTACAAAAACCATATATACATATATTTTAGCATAATCATTTTTTCAAACACATAACACAAGTATAGATATCATTATGTAAAAAAAATAAGAGAATCAGACAAGTGAACATAAATCAAATAGTATCTCAAAGGTTATCTAGAATATTATTGCTATCTGATAAAAGTTTACCTTAATTGCCCTGAGGAGTGTAAAACAAGCAAATCGAGAGAATTCCCAAGGGAAGGCCGTGTATCGCGGGGCAAGGAGTATCGGGAGAGCCCCGCGACTGCGACTACTGCGAGACCGATTCGCAAACGGATCGAAGCAAAGGAGGAGGAGGAAGAGGAGGAGGAGGAGGCGGCTGCGGTGGACGACTCCGAACTCGGTCGCGTTACGGTGGCGTTATCGCGATCGCGCGAGCAACAGACTAGTCACACACTTCACGTGAAATAGGAATTGTAAACAGCCAAACTAGCCGCACTTTCGTGGAATTGTGGAAGTAACACCATCGGCGGAGGGGGGGGGGGCCGCCGTACACTTTCTCTCGTTCCCCGCTCTTTTTTTTCTCTTTCCTCTACTTTGTCGCTCGCTCGTTCGTTCCCTCTCTTTTTCCCTCACTCACGACAATCTCGTGTGATCTTAGCCAACGAGCCGCGTGTCATCACAAAAGTACATCGCATCCCCGCGGTGTGTTATGCGCTTAGAGAAACCGTCTCGTGATGAATCCGCGTCGTGTTCCTTCACAACAAGCCACACTTCACAAGCGAATGACAGCTGGCGGCCATTTTCAGTACGGTAATACGCGTATGAGACTATGGGATGTGCGAAGAAGCCTGACCACCCTCCTTCCTGATCCCTTCCACAGCGGAGGCGCGACGAGCGCGATTCGTGTAACGTCACGTGGTATGGTAGGAGCACGATTATTGGCCATACGCAGCAATATTCACTATGTTTCCTTGGAGCGCGAGTTTTAAAGCTCTAGTATACTAAAGTAATGCAAAAGTACTCCATTTTCGATTTATGCCCGTATTTATAATCAGGCCTTATATTTAAGGTTTTCTTAAATTTATCTTCAGATATCTTCAGATACTCTACGAATTATTTCATTGGCTACTGAGCATCTGAAGGATCCTCTACATAAAAGTCGTAGACGGTCGTGGAGTCTTAAGTCGTAGGAACTGACTAATTCTAATCGAGTATTCTCCTTATATTTGATTGTGATTGATTGGTTTTCTACGAGGATCCTTAAATTTAAGGAAGCCTTAAGTACAAGGTCTGACTATGAATACGAACATTACTGTACTATGGTAGGGTCCACTTATACAAGATAAAAAAACCTCGTGTATAATATATGGCGGAGCGGATCCGTGAGCGCTTGCTGCTATTGGATGATCTAAAAGAATACACCAATAGCAGCAAGCGTTCACGGATTCACTCTGCAACAGTTGAGTCTGTTGCGATCATTAAGCCAGAAACACAATGAAAAACACAGACAATGAAAACAGGGAATAAGAGATTTCAACCTATCAGAAAACGTCCATTCTAGTATATATGATTTCTGATAGGTTGAAATTTGTTATTTCTTATTCCTATGTTACCTGTGTTTTTTATTGTGTTTCTAGCTTTATCTCATGCGCAATTCAGATTTTATACTATTTTTTATAGATACTCATTCTTATCATTGCCAATAGTTATTGTCAGTTATTGTTTACAAATGTGACAACGTGGGCGTGAAATACATAACGTATGGAAAATATCAAGTGCCTCAGCACTATAAAATTAAATCGTCACCAATTAATTGACTTACTGATAATATGGATCTGCCGGTAAACGAAGAAAATCTGCAACGAATATTGGACAAATTGTCTGAAGATGAGGTTCGAATTGCTATTAATATTTGATTATACAATATTTATAAGCAGCATAAATTTCTACGATATATCTCTTTAGAACTAAATGTAAGATTTTTCTGTGTTTGATATTTTCTCTAGATCTATTGCATTACATGTGAAGAAGCATCATTTAAAAATTTGCCATTATATATTTCATAGAAAAAAATTGTAAATTTTTAGATTTCTATAAAGAAAAATCTGGATACAATTCTTACTCGACGATGTCACGTGGAAGCAAAACTGCAAAATATTGGCAAGGTACTGCCAAATGTTGTACTGATACGAACAGAAGGAGAAAAGTTTTGTGATATGATCGCTCGTACCAATGAATTAGCTGAAAATGTTAGCGCTAAAGTGAGACAATTGGACTTAGCAAGAGTATGTCACACTACAATGAAAACATTTTTAGATAAGTCATAGAATTCTCAGTCTTATAAGTGCTTAAATTCTACAATTTTATTTTACAGAGCAGAGTATGCGAGTGTCAAAGTAGAATAAATGATATATTAGACTTGCAATTATGCAGTGAAGGAGTAGCAACTGCACTGCGTAATGAGGATTATGAGCAAGGTGCTGCACATGTTCATCGTTATTTAGCAATGGACCAACAGTTACTGGAGAGAACAGCCGAAGATGTATCGGGGGATCATACTAGTATTAGCAGTTCCCTAGTCACCTTGCAACAGGCTGCAATGGAATTGAGAGCCGTTGTCACACATAAATTTGACGAAGCTGTGAAATCTGAGGATCTGGCTTCCGTCGAGAGATTTTTTAAGATATTTCCATTGTTGGGGATGCACTTAGAAGGATTAAAGAAGTTTTGCAGTTACTTATGCACCAAAGTATGTAATATTGTGTAAAATTATATATGCTAAAATCTTATTGAGAAGATAACGTTTGATTTTTCATTTTATAGCTACATGAGACTGCACAGAAGAATCTACAAGCAGCACTAGAAATTAAAAGTAATGACAAGAGAGCAGCTGTTATTTTTGCCGACACCATGACTCTCTTGTTCGAAGGGATTGCACGTATTGTAGAAGTACATCAACCGATCATTGAAACTTATTATGGTCCTGGTCGACTGTTAATGACAATTTCAATTTTACAGAAGGAATGTGATAGGTAAAAAATACAATAAACTGCATATCAAATTGTAGACGACTTTCTCATATTAAAAAAAATTAATTTATATTTTTTACAAATAGGCAAGTCAAGAAGATTGTTGTAGTATTTACGAAACATAGATGTATATCTAAGAATGTACAAATGATAAATGAGTACTTGCGAAAACCGAGTCCTGAAAGGCTTGATCCTAAGGAGCTTGATCTTCTCTTAGGAGAAATTACTATAATGCATTCGAGGGCAGAACTTTACATACGTTTCTTAAAAAGAAGAGTTAAGGTATTTGACTGTCGGTATGTTACATAAGAAATTAGCAATGTAGATTCATGTGTTTGTTTTGCAGAATGATATAGAGATCAGTACCACAGATGAGGCGCAACGCACAGAGTTACTTAATGAATTTGAAATGACAATAAACAACTCCGAATTGGCACATGGCATGCAAGAGTTGCTTGGTGCCTATCTTGCATTAGAGAGATACTTTCTCGAGGAGAGTGTGAATAAGGCTTTAGGAATGGATGCATTAGATCCAGATCAACAAACTTCCAGCATGGTTGACGATGTATTTTTCATTGTACAGAAATGCGTACGGTATGTATATTGCCAAATTTATGCATACGATATATATATTATTGAAAATTATAATGAATATAATAAAAAATGAATATAATAAAAAATGTCTACACAGACGGGCTATGTCGAGTTGGAGTATAGATGGCGTTTGTGCTGTCGTTAATATGGCTTGTGGCATCTTGGAAGGCGAATTTGCGAATAGATTGAGGAACAGATTGCGTCAGGGTTATCCAGCAGGCTACTTGGATCTAGCGCAAGCGTACAGTGCTCTCCAGACAAGTATACAACATGGTCGTTTACAAACGTCAGATACAGAATGCGCCCGTCTTATGTTCTTGGTAACATTTTTTTAATCTACGATTTTACATGTTATTTTCATAACATATTAATATATATTACTAAACAGTTTTATTATAAAACTGTTTAGTAATATATATTTCTCTGTAATTTTATATTTATAATTATTCATATTTATTTAGGCATACTTAAATAATACCGATGTGAGCACGGAATATGTGGAAACATTATGCAAGAGTCTTGGTGCAGAGATAGACGCAACGTTTCCCAATATGCAAAAAAAGGATAGAGGCAAAATTGACAGTTGTTTGTCCAGTCTAAAGGGAGTTATATTGATTTTACGAGGCATCATCGATTGTGGTCTAGAACAGTTGCGCGTCAGCGCCGTAAAACCTAGAGTCACTCCGTGGCTCGATGCGTTTCTATCTATTGATCATCATATCAATGAGGTATATCCTACAAGAATAAATAAACTTTGTGTTTCTAAATGTATATAACGAATGGTTAAATACATAATGAATTCATATGCAGGATGAATTATTGAGATACGAAACAGATGAGCCATTTGTGCAGACATTAATCACAAATCTAGAGGGTCTACTTCGAGGATTTAAGGATAGTTTAACAACTTCCAACTACGATGCACTTATTGGACTTCTAACTGCAGAAGTTACAGCTCGTTTAGAAAAAGTAGTTTTGAAATCGACTTTTAATCGGGTACTTATATGGATTTTAATTATTTCTCTTTCAATAGTAATCTATTGGGAATAATTTTATCTAATTAGTAAATTATATAGCTCATAATAAAAAAAAGACAAATATAAGCAATATATAGTTACGTAATTATAAATAAAAATGGCTACAAAAATGTACTACTATTTAAATGATTTATATTTCTACTTATGATTAATTAATTGTGTAGTATTTTATCAATTATATCATTTATATATTTGTCGTTTTATCTCTTAATGTTTTTATCTAATTTCTTATAAATATCGATACGCTCACAAATTTAATTTAGTGTAATATAACTTATATCAGAATAAATATGTTGTAGGCAGGAGGTCTGATACTGGACAAGGAAATAAGATCACTGGCCAGTTACTTAGCAGCCGCCACATCTTGGTCGGTGAGAGACAAATTTGCGCGTTTAACACAGATCGCTACTATTCTAAGTATAGAAAAGATAGAGGAATTAGCCGATTATTGCGGCGCGGACGCGATAGCATGGCGATTAACGCCGTCGGAAGTGCGCCGTATTGCTTCCCTAAGAATAGACTTCCGACCGGAAGACATTAAGAGACTGAAACTGTGACTTGTTACTCTTTGTATAACGCTGCAATATCGAACTATATCAAGCTATATGCTTGTAGAACATGCATTTGAATACTATATTTTACATATATGTACATAGAACGATTAATATATATAATATATTATTTATTACGATATGCAGAAAATATTTGTTTTTTAATCGCTTTAGATCCGGTTGCACCAATTTAAAATTGATTTTAAACGAAACTTAAAACTCTTTCTCGTTTTAAAACCGAAAAGAGATAGGAACAAAGAGAGTTTTAAGCCTCGCTTAAAATTAAAATAACGTTGGTATAACCGGGCCTTAGAATATTATTTTTATTTTGAAGCTTATCTTTTTGAACGCTATAATATATTGTGATTTAATTAAATCTTTAAGTAGAAATCATAAAACTGCATTAACAAAAAATATTGCAATAGAAAGAAATAAAAGCCAATTGTATGAACAATGCAAGGATAGTGGTGAAAAAGATTATTAATATAAAATAGAAATTAATTACGATATGTTTCAATTTCACTAACAAGGGATAGTTTCACAACTGTGTCCGGCACCGATTTGATTCCCTGTGAAATATGTTGTTAAACATAAAAATCTAAGAGACACATATTTTTTTTTTATATATATATATATATATACTAACTCATGTTTAAACATCTCTTTGGAAAAAAAAACAGTATTTCTCTTTCGAGCTGAATACCGTCGGAAATATAAAAGATGAAGAAAAAAATTTTTTAAACAACAATTGTACTTTCAAGAGTACTTGAAAGTTGTGAAGAAACAAATTTTTTTTTAGTTTTTTTGTTTAACAATATATGCCATAGTTTTCTTAATTCTAATATAATTTTTTTTATAGAGTTAAAAATTTTTTTTCCAAATTTAACTATGTATATTAAAGTTGTATTATATAACATATTTTCGAGAATTAATTATAAAACGTTTTCATATACGCTATCCGTGCTCATGTACGTAAATAATCATCGTCGAAATAATAATTTTTTCCATAAATAAAAATAAAAAATTTTATTTGAAATCCATCTTCTTATAATAAAAAATTATTGTCTGAAATTAAATTTTTGAAAAATGAATTTGGAAATTGTCGCATTTAGAAGTTAACTGAATTGTTGGAAAATATCACATCTGAAGAATTTGTGATATGTAATGATATAAAATATAACTTTGTAAAAACCACGTATCGTATTAGAATCGTGACATATTTCTCAAAAATAATATTGCAATGTATTGCAAAACTGTTCTCTGCTGAACGCAATCAGTGATAATAAGTGTGTGATAATTTTTATGATATAAGTTACATGTATACATTCAAGAATATGATAAATGAACAATATATTCATATAACAGTTTTACATTCAGTCAGTTGTTTCGCTATAATCATATCTGTGCAATTTGTTAAATTGTTAATTATTAGAATATAAAGCAAAGTTCATCTTTGGAAATAACTATTCCGCTTAATGTTGTTGGACTTTAAGTTTCTGTAAGTTCAATATATCTAACTCAGGAATACTAGTAACTGAAGCAGAAATAGAATTAAAATCAAATTATTGCTGGATAGCATTTTTCATTATAATGAATTGGAAAATAACAAAAGGAATTTATCTTGATTATCAAGAACCTGATAAATTACATAATTTTGAAATAATGAAGATGATGAAGAAACATGGAATGAAAACAATTTTAATTCTCATCCTCAATGTTCAAATAATGATGCAGACTTTGACAGTTCTTATAAAAGAAGAGCTGTTTATTTTTATATTGGAAATGAGACAATAAGGAAAACAATAACAACAAAAAAAGAAATCATCCTCTAAAATTAATACAAAATAAATGTAGAAGAGTTTCATCTGAACATCAATTAAAACGTTGGGAAAAACAATTACAATCAGGTGGAAATCGTATATTATCTTACATCTCTAAATTTACGCATGATAAATTTACTACAACTGTTGGATCAGGATTCATAGTTCAATCTAAAAAGGCTTTACAAGAAGAAATAGGAAATTTAAATCCTGTATTTAAAGCATTTCACGGTTGGGTATCAAGATTCAAGAAATCTCATTAAATTATTTCAAGAAAAACTATGAAATTTGTAACTAAAAAAGCAATAGAAGATTTAATTTGCAAAAAACAGCCAATGATTTTCTGAAAACAGTGAAACCACTTATCGATCAGTTTGGATCAGAAAATATTTTTAATTCTGATCAAAGTGGTTTTCAATTGGAAATTTATTCTGGAAGATCATTATCTTATTAAAGAGTAAAAAAAGTAGAGCGTGTCGTCCAAAATCTATATCATCTACACACACTCATGCACAATAAATAATATGTGAAATGGAAATTTACTGTCACCTTTATTCAGTGTTTTAAAAGAAGCCAATAGTAGATTTGGATCAAGAGTACAAGAAATTTTGTTTACTAATAAATGTTGTCATAAAAGCGTTGACATCTAATAAAATGACTTCAGGTAATTAAATAAATTTCCTTTTTTTATAATAGATTTTCAGATATTGTTCTATTATTAAAAAATAAATATAAATTTGCATAAACGAAATAATGTAATTTCCGTGTCATTCCTATGATATATTTTATATTTTATTTAAGAATCTAATAACAGTCACAAAAGTTATTAATTTAACATTTATATTTCTTACAGATCATTTTAAAATGACTTCAGGTAATTAAATACATTTCCTTTCATAACAGATTTTCAGATACTGTTCTACTATTAAAATATAAATTGCATAAACGAAATAATGTAATTTCTGTGTCATTCCTATGATATATAATATTTTATATTTTTTATTTTATTTAAGAATCTAACACAGTTATACAAAAATTATTAATTTAATATTTATATTTCTTACAGATCATTTTAAAATGGTGGTTAGAAGAAGCTTATTTTCCAAATAACATATTACTACTATGATTCTACTAAAAGGCACTACAGAGAAAATACAACCATTATATGTTCACGGATTCAAAATTTGAAAAAATTTTGCTAAAAGGTTTTTAGATATTATTTAGATATTTTATTATTGGAAAGTAATATAAATTTGCATGAACGAAATAATATAATAAAAATGTAATCTCTGATACACAATTAATTGTCATCCCCGATATCACAATTCGTACTATTCGTACTATTCGTAGTTTAAAAGTGGTTATGTAAACGAAAGACCAGAAGAATTTAAAAATCCAGTAAAATTTAATTTTGAAAAAATTTCAACAACATATCGAGGATTGCAATAATATAGCTGTAGTAAAATATTCAAATGCAAAAAATTATGTTTAAAACATTTTTTCATCATTATTATAATGAGTATAATGAGTAAATGATACGTGCGACATATAAATTTATTGTATAAACATTTAAAGATTATTTTATTGTAAGTATTACATTTAAAAATTATTATCTAAACGACAAATAAGATATTAAAGTTTATATTAAAAATAACTTTAAGAGAATAATCTTAAGACATTATAAAGAAATAATGTACAGAGACGAAATAAAGAATAAAAGTTTTACTTACTTCAAAGAGAAATAATAAAAACTAAATAATTTTTAATGTTATTTACAATCTGTAATACTAAAAATATTAATTACGTTAATTTCCTTATTCATCGATTTATATATCTTATTGTTTCAACGATAATTACTTACGCACATGAGCCCGGATAGTGTATACGGAGCGTTTATAATGAATTCTGGAATATGATACGTTTCCAGTAAACATCAATTAACAGTAATATATAACAGTGATATTATAATTTCCCATTCAACAATATGAGTACAATATAACACATGTATTATATTTCATTTATATTGTTTAGTGAGAAATTAACATTGTTGTTATATTATTGTTAATTGATGTTTACTGGGTTGTAATATAACTTTATTATACATAGTTGAATTCAGAAAAAATACTCTTTAATTTGATAAAAAATATTTTTTAATTTAAGAAAATTGGATGATGGGAGTATATTGTTAAATAAAAAAAAAATTTAAAAATTTTTTACATAGTTGAAGTCAGAAAAAATAATCTTTAATTCGATAAAAAAAATTGTTTAATTTGAAAAAAATAGATAATGAGTATATTTTGTTAAACAAAAAAAAAATAAAAATTTTTTCCACAGCTTTAAAGTCCTACTTTTGAAATCAACTGTTGCTGAAAAATTTTTGTCCCATCTTTTATATTTCCGATGATATTCGGTTCGAAAGAAAAATTTTTTATAGATCAATCAATAATGTTTAATTGTTTGGCAAGCAAATCTAACCGCTTTGCCAATTTGAACTTGTCCAATATAAACTATATACTTTCTGAATTCTTTCTTTTTCCTTTTTTTTTTTTACTTTTGCTACATAATATGCAATAAAATATATTACAATAAAATTACTTATACAGTTTTTAGATAATCTGGCAATAAACAAAAATTACTTGTAGAGGCCCTTCACCATCCCCGCCGATTCTAATCGGCGGTCCTCTTTGAACTTTGGGAATCAAAATGATGCATTAAAGATCGTTATCACGAATTGGTAATAACATTACAATTTTTTACAATGATAATAATTTTTTACAATGATAATAAAGACTAAAGTTGGGAAAGTCACTTTTGAAAAGTAATTTGTTATCAAATTATACGTATTATTTATTGAAAAATATATAACTCGTTATTTTATTAATAAAAAATAATGCACTACTAATACGTAATTCATTACTCGCCACGTATACTAATATAACGAATTATTTTTTCAATAAATAACGAGTTACTTTTCAAAAATTCTGACGTTATAATTACTGTCATAAAAAAATTGCAACGTTATTACTAAATCATTATTACAAAAGTAACAGTAATGTAAGAATATTCTAATTCTACTTTGGACACATACGTTTTCATTTTTTAATTTAACATTTTTCATTCGTACTATTTATTTGTATAATACTTT
>Ga0157363_1006144_pt1 | contig 11277 bp, 5 predicted proteins | sample AttsexASBM1_FD_111477 | JGI IMG/M metagenome (GOLD analysis project Ga0157363, IMG submission 111477) | Fungus gardens microbial communities from leaf cutter ant in Ribeirão Preto, State of São Paulo, Brazil - Atta sexdens ASBM1 | ecosystem: Host-associated > Fungi > Mycelium > Unclassified ...
AAAAGATTTAAATAATTAAAATTTTATTATATTAATTTAAAAATACAATTTTAATGTAACAACTGATTACAGAGAAATAAGAATGTTCTTTCTCGTTTCTGATTTTTTTGTAAACAACTAAAAAAATGATAATTTTTTTAGTTATATTGTAGTACAAATGAGCGATATACAGTATATATAATATAGGGTGTCCCAAAATTCGCAAATTTCGGGAATCTGTGTATGTATATAAAATACAAAAATAAAAAATAGAATTTCTCGATAAAGCTTTCTTTAAAACAAATTGTATTGCAATAAATTATTAAAACTTACTCAAATTATTGACTGGATTGCTATAAACCGCTGCTGTAATCGGTCTCATAATATTATGTTGATCTTTGATAAATCCTTGAAAACAAAGGCAAACACTATTTAGATTTATAGTTTTTTGATATTGCTCAGCATCAGATTTAATCTGTAATCATTGTAAATTACTATTTAAAAACATTTAATTTATTTGTTAAGGTAAAAATATTCCAATTGTGTAAAATGATTTTCAAACTGATAAATGGCATTAAGATTTACCTGCGCATCATCACGAAGATTGAGAGTAGCGTTTATATTTGAACATTTCAGTTTCTCTAGAGCTTCTTCGCGCAATTTTCGTACTATTTCATCTTTAACATGTCTTCTCGCCGTATGTATTATGCCCATACCAACAAATCTGTAACACGAACATAGTACTGACTAAAGAATGAAACAGGATAACTATGTTTAACATTATATTAGAAGGTATAAACATACTCGGCTGTAAAATCATTTTGAGACGAAACTTCCATATAATGTGGATCCCCTATATCCGCACTATCTACTCGTCTCACTAGTCTATGAGCATGCGGTATTCTCAGGTCTTCGTCAGTTGTAACTAATGTGCAACGTATGATCGCATTATCCGAATAATTATGTAACTGAAAATATGTAATGATATGATTAGATATGAAGAAACTAGTTTAAACAATTCCATATTAATATTATAAATAAGTCTGTTGTATAGAAATCAGCATAATTACCTTGACTGTAGGTACGTTATTTTTATTTCGTTTACGTCCAGTATATACACCGAGCAAGCTTCCATGGGTTCCCACCATTTCGGATTTGTATCGAAATCTAAATTTCTCCATCGGCTGCACCATGATACTGAGATATGGTTCACCAAGTATCATTACTAGCAAGTTAAAAAAAAATTGATATGCATTTTCCAAATAAAATAACTGTCACTAACATCAGAAAAGAGTTTAATGTTAAATTATATAATAATATTAAATATTCATAATTCAGCAGGTATTAGTAAGTTATGTTTCAGACAATTTGAAATCAGAATGCATACCTCCTGCATTTGTTAGATTAATATAATCATCTGTGATATGCATAGGTGACGAGGAGGTCGACATAGGCGATGTCATGCTGATGTTTCCTTGAGATCCAGAACTACTGAATGGACTTAGAATATCTGTACTACCCATTGATGTTAAATCTGGAAGATGCAAAATACATGTATATAAAATCTTTTAATTAATTTATTTGTGTACACAAAATAAATACGTTTATATTAATTAACAATAATGATTCCACCCATAATTCATTTTAATAATTATATACAATACAAGGCACATCCAAAAAGTACAGTGAATGCAAAAGTATTCGTACAAGGGATATATCTTCAAAAAATTATTTTTAAAAAGGAAACATTAATTGTCAATCAGCACAGGTTGTTGGTATGTAAGAATCATATATTGAATGAAATAAATGTAGTTTTTGAAAAAATTCAATTGTGTAAATTTAAATATGTACTGACTGCTTACTATTTCGTCAATATAATAAATATAGAACTTGTCATATTTAATTGAATATTCAAATGAATTATCTACAATGTACAATAACATAAAAAATAATAAGACATAAAGTACTAACAAAAAATATTGAAGAAACTGGATACAATACATATCGATGATGATCAGATAATTTAAGACGTATGTAGACAGAGATATTTTAAAAGTGTGTGAAAAGGTCAAAACGAAATTGTCGTTACTAGTGGGGGAATAAACAATAAAGAAATACAATAAATAAAAGGAAAACGAAAAGTCAAACGAACTATAAAAAAAAGTATGCGCATTAACTATAAAACTTGGAAAAATTATTTTTCTTAAAATAAATCATGGTATAAAGTACATATTTAAATTTACACAATTGAATTTTTTCCAAAACTACATTGAAGATGATCCAATAATAAAGGTCGAAATGTCTAATTTTATTTCATTTCGAAATATATGGTATTCTTGCACACCAATAGCCTGTGCTGGCTCATATTGGCTTTCTACCTATAATTTATTCTTTGAAACCTTCAATCAAGATTGAGAATTAATTGACAATTTATAAATAAAGAATAAAATAGACTATATGTTTCTTAAAATTATTTTATCTAAAAAGATGTATAATAATTAAAATATATTAAAAATAAAAAATAAAAAATAATACTATTTGAACACAAAAAGATATTTATATAGCCAAAAAATTTAACTTCTAATCTATCAGGATCACATGAAGTTCTTTTGTTTTTTAATAAAAATTTCTCCTATAATAAACTTTCTGCACTCATTCTAGATAAGCACCACTTAAATATGAAAAAAGTTGTAAACCTTGTTTGAAAAGTTGTAATTTCAACCTCTTTAATTGTTATTCTTTTTAATGTAAAAAACCAAATAGTATTTATTCTATCTGGACAAATCTCTCTTGAATATAATATTTTTATTATTCATAATATACTTGATTCTTATATTTAAAACTCTTTCAAGCATACTCTTAAAATATCATAAACTAATCATAGATCAGTATTGTATAGTCTTTATTTTAAGATCATCTTAAATGTCTTAAGATGCTAATATAATTCTGTTATTGACTTATAATATCTTGAGACTGAAACTACTTGATTAAGAGACTGTCTTATATATAAGAATCAACTATGAATTCCAGCCAGAGCCTATATTAAAATTTTAAGACATTATTTAAAATGATATTAAAATAAGTGCCGAGTAAATACATCTATCTTAAAATATAAATATAAAATATTAATGATATAAAGGGATATAATCTGATCATAAAAATGATCAAATATTCAAGCACACAGACTTGTAATAAAAAGCTGCATTCCACATACTTTTATTTTATAACTGTTGAAAGTTTTCTTCGTATGATCAAATTATACTAAACTTAACAGATTATACTTTTAAATCTAGAGAAATAATATTCTATCTCAGTGAAGAAAACTTCCAACAATTGCAAAACATTTTGTTGAATATGGTCAATATAATTTCCGATATCTACAGATAAAAAGGGAATATAATTATTTTTTTACATAATAACCAAAGTTCTTTGAAATGTAAACAATTTTACAAATTATTACTGTTTGTAATTTGAGATTTGTACTAACAATCGAACATGGGATGACCAGATCTAACCTCAATAAACTAAGACATTCCTGATGAAAAAGTAGTACAAAAGTAGAGCAAAAGAAAAAGATATTTTAAACTGTAATACAAAATAAGTATGCAATATATTTGAACTCTAAAATAGAAGAAAAAGAGTATACATTTAAAAAGCCTAACAATGATAAAAAACATGTATTTAGTATCAGTGAAAAATGATTTTATATAATAATACTTAATAGTTTTATCACAGATACATAGTAATGATCTAATAATTAGCTTGCTATACTTTATGTGCGATAGGCTTAATAGCTTCTGATATCCTCATTCTCAAAATGAGTATCAAAAAAAGTACACCCCGAACACGCTGAAAACTTGACATGGAGATCTTAAAAAAAAAGGGTACAAATTCGAAAAAACTAGACATCTGATCATCCTAATCGAAAACGTGGATGTCACGCGACCAAGCGTCAAGATGCGAAACTGATTGATAGTGATTAATGATGCTGCAATAATATGTATAATGACACAACAATGCATTATTGATGTAAATTGTTAGTCGTGTTAACACATATCCTAGCACTCTTCGGACAGTTCGGACGCAGAACAAAAAGCGCGCGGCGCCAGGGCGCGTGCTCGTATTACCGTTGAACTGGAAGTACGGGTCCTCATTATCTCCAATAACACCAGTCGTCAATATGCTGCGCATCGCCATATTAATATTTTCGTACGCGTCTGGCATCTCTCCGGCGGTTCTCTTCACTTCGTACTAACAAGATGCGGCTCGAGCAATACGTTGAGTTGCGTGATGGTCTATCACGTCAATGCCACTGAGTACCGAGGCTTGTAGATTGACAGCCGATAGAACTCTATAAGCCGGACTATCGTCCCGACAACACTGCGGTATAATGATAACTTGTTACTCACCAGGCACGCATAATCGACTGCCTTTAATTCCTGAATGCGTCAACAGCATAACCTTGATAATAATTCTCGGTTCTTCCCCGGAGTTATCATGTGTGCCGACCAATCGCGTGTCAACGCAGCGTATACATGGATTTCCCGTAATTATAGGGACGTATTCGTGTCTCGCGATGCCCCGAGAAAAGTGTGCGCTATACACTGTAGGGGTAGTCCCCCAGATAATGAATTAAAATGGATTAAAATTTTATCTCTTCGAATGCGTATTTTAAATAAAATAAATTTTTTTTATTCAATTGAATCCAACTAAATTCAATTGGATTTAACTATATTAGATTCAATTGGAAAACTGCATTTTCTATTCAGATTTTTAATTGAGCAGTAAGTATTCACAATGCGTTTTAAAAAGCTGATGAACCCGGCAAACAACTGATCAATTTTAACTCGATACACATAACCCAAATAGCCAAATAAGGGCAATATGTTGCCATTTTGCTGTCACTTATTCCACATTTAATTTCACCAAATTAAAGCCAAAGTGTTTTCACAAATTGTTTGTTGTTCGGATATCTTCCATAGAATTCAGCAAACTGTTGGCAAGTTGTCATCATGCGTGCATGGCCGTCATGTGCCGTCAGTTTGCTGTCAACGTGACGAGTTTATTATGTCTCAATGTATATTCTTACAATTTCGTAAATTGTTCATGAAATCTATTTGCCCTCCTAATGCTAACTTACTTTACATTAGATTCCAATGATAGCAAATTGTTGACAAGTTGAAAACAATACATGCAGTGCATCAATTTGTTCTATATGCTAAATCTTGCTTGACTATCTGGGAACTTTAATTTTTTGGATATATTTTTAGATTTATTTTGCATACACCTGAAACGCAAGAAAATATAAATGCTGGTAATTAATTCCAATGCATATAAAGTATCATTTAAGACGCCGCACTAATATAGAAATATAATTATATTACTTGTCTTCTTTTCTTGTCTTCTCTTTCGAAACATACATTGTATTTCCCGTTTCTTGCTTTTCTTTCCGATTTTTACATTATATTTTGTTGATTTTCATAGATGCGGAGACGTTTCCATAAATTTCTAATACTTTAATTGCCACCTCTAGATTACTAGAATTGATATTCATCTATTGATACTCATCAATTATGAGAAGATAGAAGATGATTAGTTGACAATTAGTTGAGGCACTCGCGTGAAAAATGAATTCGAATGCAGTTGTATTGATTCTCTTTTACAAGTTCTTTTCTTCATGCTGTAATATATTAGATATGGGAAAAAGTTCGTGGCGTTTTTTTAATGCCATCTAACGGGAAAAACGCCACGAATTTTTTCCCATTAATATAATACGAAAATAATTTAAATTAATCTCATTAGCAAAGTTTAATATATTAAGTAACTAATTCAAATTGAATAGGTGAGACTTTATAACAGGCCGCCTGTCCAATTTAAGCTCCGGAGCCAAAACGCAAAGCCATCGACGCAAAAAAATTCAATATGAGATTTCATGGAAAAACTCTAAAGTCTCTGAAATTGATAAGCGTCACTCATATCAGAGATGCTTATCAATACTTAACCGAAAATCCCCGAAATCTTACATTAAATTTTTTTGCGTCGATGGCTTTGCGTTTTAACTTCCAGAGTTCAAATTGGACAGGCCTCATGCTTTATAATGAAACTGTACAACAGTTTTATTATAAAGATGTATTCCTAGATAACAAAGCGTGTCTCAGTAAAATCGCACAAATCTGTGATTGCTTATGATGCTGGTACTTGTCGTAGATTTGTCTTCAACAATTTCGAATATATCAACATTGTAGCATACAAACAACAATGTGTATATGTGCCAGCAGTTTAACAGTAAGATAGCTAGTCAATGTTATCTTTTGCGTTGTTGGAAATATATGCTGCGTATTATTATTATGGCAACATGATGGCAATAGTACGAATTGATGACGATTTTAAAGTTGCTGGCAAATTGCTACTCAATGTTATTATCTCATGAAGGCATCAAGTTGCCAACAAATAAGAGAACTCAGTTGCTATAATTCTAGTAGTAACATATATTTAGCAATGCACACTTAGAGTATAATCAACGCGAGGCTGCGAATGCTTTGAAACGTTTTTTAATTAGTCAGTTTATAAAATTCTTTTTTCTAATTGATTCAAATGCTTCAAAGCATTTGTAGCGAAATTTTGATTATAGCCTTAACAAGCAACATGTCAGCAACAAGACAGACACGTTGCTATCTGCTAATTGTAAAAATTTTGTTAAAGCAAAAAGAGAAAGAAACGATATGCAGTCGTAAATAAAAAAAATAAAATAAGAAAACTGAAAATATGACATGTTAGCGTTAGTAACATGTATATAATCAAATGAAAATTACAGGAATTTTTTTGTTGACGTTGTATTTTTCCTCACGTCAACATTACTCGGTGAAAGTATGGTACAGATCATGAATACTTCAATATTACAAGAATTTTGTAGATATTACGTCTTTCCCTAATTCATTTATCCATTAAAATACTTGTGTGAATGAGTAAAAAGAATACATTTATTTTATTTTTTTTTTATAATTATTCTCACAAATATTAAATATATTCATTCGCTCTTATACAAATCCTTCGAATTTTCCATCGAATTTCCAGATAAAATTTTCAAATTTATTCAATTAAATATAATTTTAATTTAATCAATATTAATATATAATATATTAATTGTATAATAAAGTTTGGCATTGCTATTGCTTGATCTCTCTCTTATCTTAAGTGTGAGCATTGAAAGCATAAACTTCGGAAAATTCCACTTTAGATAATCAACATTATTGCAATATTGAAATAATTCAAAATAAAATTTCTGAATTCTTAAACAGTTAATTTTTTTTTATATAAAATAAAAGATCGCAAAAAATTATTATTAATCATATAACATCAAAAAATTTTGAAATCTTATATATATAATTTTACAATGCCGATTCTAATAAAAAAGTTAGAGCCATCAAAATAATTTTTTAAAAACTTATTATTTATGTCAACTAATTGACTATAACTAATTGACTATAAGTTATAAATAATCGTATACTAAATGAATTTAAATACTTTTTATCCTAGAAAGAAGTTCCAGAATAAGAAGTTATTTAATTTCGCAAAAATAAACATGATTATCGATCAAATTACTTCACTCTTAGTTAACTCTATAATCGTAATGTCTATTCTGCAAGATAACGATGTGGCGAATATCTATGATAGCACTTTCAATACACGGTTATATCTTGCAAGACTTGATTAGCATATATATGGTGGGGAGACTGATTACAAATATATATATCTCTCTGTGGACACCTTCGAGCTATCTGAGTGTTAAATTCCACTCGTTACACGACTCGAAGAGACGCTTTCCCTGTAGACATTTGATCGGTCCACACACAACAATGTCAACTAAAAATGAAAAAATTGGGATTATTGGAAGGTAATATAATTAACTCTAATTTAGATTGTAATTTAAATTATTTAAAACCTGCAAGTTGTAATAATTATGCAATATACATTCATCGTTTAATGCGATTTTCCAACAATTGCTAATTGATTACTTCTTACAAATCGATATCAAATAATGGTAATTGATTATGAGCAATTACTATTTTTTAACAGAGTATATTGCTATTCTGATGTAAGTTTAGTGTATTGGATTAGTTACATTATTTGAAAAATCTCCCTCATAATTTTAATCCTTTTTTAAAATTATTTACGAATTGTTATGTTAAAAGTTTTGTTAAAAGTGCGTTTTAAGTTGTCATTTTAACGACTGAAGCAGCGGTTGCTGTACAAATTACTATTTATGAAAATAATTATTTTTTATTATTTTTTTAATTTTCATAAATAAGTTTAAATTTATTTATAAATGATATAAAGAAAGGCAAAGTTTTAATTTATAAAATTGACCTTCACTATTGATTCTACATTAGCGGAAACTATAAATTTAGAAAGGAAAATTATTATATTTTTTTACTAATCGCGTATAGTGAGTCACATTATAAAATAAGTAAGAAAAACATTCAACAATAAGAGAATTGTCACATTCATAATTTAAAAAGTAAATGTCAATGAGTGAATTAAATTTTGTTCTCAATATTTTATTATATTACTATTATTAATCGATCAATTTTTTTTTAAACCATCAAATTTTGATATTTTACGAGAACAATGAAGAAAAATTCTTAATTGTATTTTTTTGTAATATTTTTTTGTAACTTACACTACTACGAGATAAGACGAGATAATACGTGGTAAACAACATTTCTTATAGTTATATCTAACGGAATGAAACAAACATCATAACATGCGAGATTACATTGCAGATTTAAAATTAAATATCGTAAGTCTCATATCTTTTCATAAGATTATTTCGCCTTTGTCATAATATTTATTATAGCGGATTAATCGGTCGCAGTTGGGCGATGCTCTTCGCCGGCGTAGGATATCAGGTGACTATTTATGATATTATTCAGGATCAAGTTAAGAATGCATTGGAGGATATCTGTCAGCAATTGAAATGTCTCGAAACCAGCGGCCTTCTCCGTGGTACACTGACAGCGGATCAGCAATTTAAATTGATAAAGGGTTTGTCTATCTTTTCTTTTTAATCTACAACAATGTTTCTTATCTCTTAATCCAAAAATGATTATGTAAAATGTAATGACTTCAATAGTTACATGTTGAAAGATTCAAAATAATATCGATTTTTTTATCGTTGATGTTATAGAATAGCTTTCCTGATCTTTCTAATTCCATTTGTCACGGAATTTAATGAAGGATTCATTATAGGATCATCGGATTTGACGGAGACTGTGAAGGGAGCAAAACTGATCCAAGAATGCGTGCCAGAAAATCTCTCCTTGAAGACGAAAGTTTACAACGATCTTGATAAAATCGTAGATAACAAGGTGATTCTGTCATCTTCAACATCCACGTTCCGCCCGTCTCTTTTCAGCGAAAAGCTGAAACACCGTGAACAAGTTATCGTCTCCCACCCTGTACGTATTTCTCAAACTATTTATGATATAAAATGTATATAATGTATGTAATAGATTTTTTTCCGCTATCTTTGTTGCACAAATCCAATTAGCAAATTAATGTTTATGTATAAGAATTCATATTTATATTACATTATATCCGAAAAAAAAAACAAGTTTATAAAATTATAAGATTTATAAGATTATATTAAGTTTATAATTACAGAGATTTAATTTCTGATGCAGATAACAAATATACTTGTTTCTTTTTCTTGAATTCAATCTTACTGACACAGTCTTCTAAATAATTCAAGAATTAATAAGATCCGACAAAAAAGTATTGGTTATTTACATCGGTTACATTATTTGATAACCATTTAGTATCATAAATACAGGTAAATCCTCCTTATTACGTGCCGCTCGTTGAAGTTGTGCCAGCCCCATGGACGCGTTCTGATATTCCTGAGAAAACAAAGGCTATCATGATAGAAATCGGTCAGAAACCAGTTGTTTTGAACAAAGAGATTGATGGTTTTGCACTCAACAGAATACAGTACGTAATCAGATGTGTTTTGCTTGCACAAAACCATTTTTTAAATTATCATTATTGTTTGACTATTTCTTGACACTTCACATGTAAGAATCATATCAATAGATATGCACTGTTAAATGAAGCTTGGAGATTAGTGGCTGATGGAGTATTAAGTGTAAAAGATATTGATGCAGTGATGAGCGAAGGTCTCGGAATGCGTTACGCTTTCATTGGTATGTTCGAGGCCGCGCATTTGAATGCCGAAGGTGAGCCAGTCATTAAGAATTATCTGTATATAATAATTAAACGAAGTTTTGCCATGGGAATGCAATTCACAACATATCTTTGCAACATATCTTATAGGAATGAAGAAATATTGTGAAACGTACAACAAATCGATTTATGATACGAGCATGACTTTCGGACCGATCCCCAGATTCGTCGGTGAGATGGCGGAGAAGATCAGCAACGAATTGAACGAGATGTGTCCGCTCGACAAATTGCAGAAGCGACGAGCATGGCGAGACACCGCTTTGACGAAATTGTCTATACTTAAGAAAGAATTGGAACAGACGAAACAATAAAAATTTATGTATTGTACATATCCAATTGATATGCTAACACTGAAATTGTTTATAAAACAGACATATCTAATTACATATAAGCAGGGTTGGACATATTACTTCATAAAAATTATCATTATCTAGGAAAGTAATGATTCGTTACTTTTTCGTAATGTTTAAAGATGTTAGATGTAAAAATTATATTACTTAATAATTAATATTTTTCAATTGTAAAAATCAATATTAAAATTAAATTCTAAATTAGTCTCTCTATATCAAACTTTTATTTTTATATTAAACTTTTCTATATTTAAATCTTCAGTAATTTTTTATATCAATATTTTTATATTTTAATTTGACTGAATTAATTACTGTTGTAGACAGAAAAAAGTAAGCTTACATAGGTATATAGATATATCTGTTCTATTAACGGTAGTCTTATTCTTATTCAGATTAAATGTAAAAGATATATTGTTTTTGATTGTAAAAATTAAATACGAGTTGTATATATACATATTAATAATCGAGATATATGTATTATTTGAAATTTACCAATTTTAAAATTATTTCTTTAATTATATAATTTAAAAACATAAGTCAAAATGAAATAATATTTTATTTTATTTATATAGCTACAGACTTTAACGTTTTCCTCCAACGCGAGGCGCGGACTTTTGCGTCACTTTAGCAACTTTTTGTTTTGCTACTTGTTTCGCTTTTGGAGGAGCAACAGCCTTCTTTGTCGCCTTTGCAGCTCTCTTTTGTT